>ENA-OSEY01000098-OSEY01000098.1-marine-metagenome-genome-assembly--contig:-NODE-98-length-59479-cov-8.371890_pt1 | contig 59479 bp, 72 predicted proteins | sample MGYA00248465_ERZ534230 | MGnify/ENA primary metagenome ERZ534230 (study PRJEB26409, sample SAMN06344110) | marine metagenome | isolation source: Sea water from surface | place: Atlantic Ocean:Southern... | reverse complement strand
TTACCTGTGGTTTGTCGTTAGGGACGAGACATGTAGCCCATGGCAATGCCTCAGTTGGTAACTTCTTGACATAATCTTCCTTATCGTTACCACCTGTATGCCATCCATAGATACGCACTTTGACACGACCGAGCACCATCGGGTCTTTGTTAGACTCGACTTCCCCGACCCACCAAGTGAATCCGTCCGATCCAGAATAATCTGTCTTCATAATATTAGTATGGATATAAGTTATTTAGCGAGTTTCTTGAAATGAAATTCTCCATCTTTTTCCTCTTTTCCCCAAACAAAAGCACCTGATCGTAGTCTTCGACCGTTATCGAATGACCAGTAATCGGTGCCATTGAATCTAGCAAGTGCAGTTATGTTTATATCATTGACAACACAAGGACCATTGGTTTCACCCCACCATGTGCCGTCGTCCATCTTTACAAAAACAAATCCACATCCTTTCTTATTTTTCTTAAGATCTAATGTGTCGCATTCAATGATGTCTTCATGAATTCGTTTTATCTTTGCTCTAAAATGTTTATAAGGTTTATTAGGACCTTCATACTCATACCAAGATTTACATTCTAAAATCTTACCCTTCTTTATCTCAGTCCATTCTATGTTGACCCATGGCCACTTCTGTGGATCTGATGTTGCTTGAGCTTTATTAGTATAATGTCCGCATAATGCTTCTTCAAAACTAATCATTTTTAAGTGATTTCTTAACCATTTCAGCATATGCCACCTCTGCGGGTGACCAGTCTTCCTTATTCTTTAAGATATGTTTTATTGCCTTTTTAGTTGTCTTTGTACGCATTGTTACAATATTGTTAGTATTTACTAACAGTATTTATAACTATTGCCAATACTCATCTAAAACATCAAAAACCCTATTGAGATACTCGTTAGCTCCATCACATTCCCACTTACCTTTCTCTCCGATTTCACACTTGTAGTGCAATTCTCTTTTGAGTTGCATAAGTCTGTTGGTCATTGCAACTTTGTCTAACCTACCATTCATTAGTCTCTTTGCCTCCAATCGTCTGGTCTATCATTCCGAAACCAATCAGCGATATCTCCTGCATCTGTGAAACCCCTTTTATGTTTCCTTGAATCGGAGTTTCCTATATTCAAGTACTTAAGAAAAGAATCGTCATCACTTGAAGCTAACCGTCTTGCTGACTGTAACATACCTCTTGCTGATGTGTTTGCCTTTGCCAATTTCTCTGCCCATATCATATCTTCCAATCCAACTTCTTGTCCTGCTGCAATAGATTTGCAGATGTCTACTAACCGTAGACGATATGCGGTAGATAACATAAACTAATAATAGTAATTAATTAATATTATGTATCTGTTTAATTTGCCCTCAGATTCATTGATATGGCGGTTCGCTGACCGTTTGTTGTTGGAACTTCATGAGTGAGTAAAGATGGAAAAATTATTAATAAATTATTAACTGGTTTTATCTCTACATCTCCCTCAAAAATTATAGGAGAACAGTCTTTATCTACATTGGCATAATACACACATGATAGATCATTTGGAAAATGATTATGTGGTTTTGCATAATCACCTTTATTATAGCACATCATCCACAAATTGTTGCATTCAAATTTTGTATCATCTCTCATGTGAAAATAATCACGACCAACGGTTTCACAACATTTAATAACTATAGAAACAAATGATTTTAATTTAGGATAATCCATTGCCCACATATTACTTCTCCATGAAGATCTTACGGGAGCATTTGGTAATTGTTTATTATAATCTTCTGGATATAAATTTTTATACTCTTCTATTACCTTAGATACATTTAACTCAGGTAATCTTACTGTAAAAATTGGTAACTCTTTTTTGACAGTTACTGTGTCAATCGTATTCAATGCCATTCAATTCCGAAAAAGATTCTGTAAGATGTCTTTTTATTTCACTTTGTAGGTGTCTTGTATCCATTATACATGGAGTGCAATACTTCATGGGATCTGGACAATCAAAACAGGGTTTAGTAGATCCAGATACTTTAAGCTTTACTATTAAATCATCTGTTAACTCAATAAATTCTACACTCCCACCATCACCCTCAATGTGTTTTTTGATAGGGTCAATAGATTCTTTTATTTTATCAGATAACTCCACTTAACTATGTATAGTACAGATTACCAGATATAGAAATTCTTTCTTCGGGACAACCGTAAAACGGATGTACAGCATGCTTCATACTTGCAGGGAAAAATAACATCTTACCTTCTTTATCAGGATCCATATAGTAAGGAAAATGTTTTAATTCACCAGTAGTATTGAGATAGGTCATCTCAAAATTAGAAGCACAAGCATTTTTCATACCTCGCAGGAATCCTAAGTTATGCTGCTCTTGTGATTTTGTTGGTATCTTCATCCATATAACAAATGAGTATGCACCACCATGATCATGCATGGGATTAAACTCATGTTGCTTTTGATAATTAACCCAAAACCCATTTAGTGTTAGGTTACCATCAGATATGGTATCAGGTTTTCTAATAGTATAAGGAAACTCTTCCTTATAATTTCTGACACAATCAAGTAACACATTCTTCAGAAAGTAATCATCTGTGTCTTTCAGACTTCTACTTTCTGTAATGTTACCTGCTAGTGTGTTCTTTACTGATGTGCCAGGATATCTTGACTCTCTTTCAATCTTCCAGAGATAATCAATGATTTCTTGCTCCAAAGAAATTTCTAACCACCCTGATACAGGTGGAGAAACCGCATGATAATTAAACATACATTAGAAACTGGGTGCTTCTGGTAGTGCAGGACCTGTAGGCACTGCATTTAAAACCCCGCCACCAAGATCACCTAGTGATCCACCACCAAGTCCGCCTGGTAAAACAGACTCCATAATTTTGCTTTTTACATTATCTATTATAGCATCTTTTCTGATGAAAATGTATCCACCAAGTCCGACAACTGATAAAGACACGATACCGCTAGCTATAGCGATTCCATTTACGATTTTTTGCATGATTAACCTTTCTTTGGAGATTGAGGATTGATGACCAATGGTGCTTGTTCTAATCTAATAGTCTGTACGGGTGCTGCTTGAGTTGCTTTGTCAATCAACCTCTCCATATCTGCTTTAGATATATTACCATTAGGTCCGCTACCACCGCCAGGTGGCATCTTCATAGTTCCATCACCTTTCTTGCTAGCCGTTTGAATGCCGAAACTAGCTAAAACTCCTGTAAAAACCGAAGCTATAAAAGTTGGATCTATCTTTTGTTGTGGTACACCTGGTATAGCAACATAATTCAATGTTAGTATTCCACCAGACCATACCAAAACACCTAGACGCACAAAGGTACTAATAATAGCAGCTTGTTCGTCTTCATCAGGAAGAACTTTATCCTTGATTTTACCAAGAATACCTTTCTCTTCCTTCTTTACTTCTGACATAGAACTTTGTATTCTAGCCTTATTTAGTATCTAGGAATCCTTTCTTGATGAGTTTTTGCAACTCGGCAGTGCTGCCAGTGAAAATAGCGTTATTAGTAACATTATTTGTAGTGTTGTTTTTAGTCTCGTCAATTTCTTTTACCTTTTTTTGTAAATCCATCAACTTGTCTGCAATATCAGCAGTTGATTTTAACACTTGACCTGCTACTTCAAATGCTCTAGGAGATCCAGATTCATTTGCAACATCCATTATACCATCTAAAGTTTCTTGTCCCTTTTCTATTAAGTTATATAACTGTGCTCTAGAGTATTCATAGTCTTTATCTATCTCAGCACCATGATCTTTTTTTACAGGAACATCTTTGTGCCTATTAAACTTTCGTACATAAGCATGATCATCAGATGTAGTATTTAATGCGTCATCAATAGGTTTAGACATTAGACATCCTCCCTTCTAGTTGGACTGTAAATCTTAGAATCACTAAACATCTCAGTGCTCTCACTAAATCCAAAGTCATCTGCAGGTCCTGCATCTACAGGATCTGGTTGTACTTTATATCTCATTTCTCTCTTAGCAGTATCTGTCTCAGTATTAGAGTAGTAATCTACTTGAACTTTCTTGATTAGTCCATCTGTACTATCTGCGACAGGACCGAAGAGATAAGTTTTAGCATTAAAATTAAAAGTATACATCAAAACTCTTCTAGTTGAAAAGTCTGCTTCATACTCATCACTAAAATTAATATTTTCTAATACTATTGGTACATCTCTTTTCTCTCCAATAGAATTTACTAAGTCTATTGTAATATTAAATGCAGGTTGAAAGAATGGTAATATTTGTTCTACAATTTGCAATGCATCATCATTCAATTTTGTCATTACATTTAACTCAAATCCTATGTTATATGGGACAGGAAGATATACTTTCTTTGCCTTAGTATTGTCTGTAGTATCAACTGCCTTAAATGTTCTTGTTATACTAGATTTTCTACCAGGATCATATGCCATGTTATTCATTTCAAATGACATCCTAGGTAATGTTATAGCAACTGCTTTTGATAATTCTGCTTGCTGCTCTAATTTTGCTAAAAACTTTTGTTTAGGACCGTAAGTCAAAGGGACTTTAGTTTCACTAAGAGTTCCTCCATTTCTATCTTCATGCCTGATATGAATATCATTAAACAATGTACCGAAACCGATAATTGTTTTTCTTATAATTTCATGGTAAAAATAAGTACCTAACATTATACATCTCCAAAGGGATTAGATTCAGTGAAGTCTAAAAGTGCATCAGCAGCAGTTTCAAATTCTTCATTCATGTTGTATTCAGATCCTGCAGCATGATCACTCAAGTCATCAGTATATGAAAGAACTTGGTATCTTGCAGATGACGCAGTACCAGTTATAAACTCTCCTGCTCTGAAATCACCAGTATTTATTGTAATTTGTAATTCTCTAGTAACTTCGTTCCAACTTTGTACGAAAGCTTCAGTGCCAGAATCGGATCCAACTACTCTTTCATTTATATGATATGTTCCTATTCCTACACTTAGAGGAGAACTAACTGAGACAGTTGGAATGCCCTCATATCCAGAACCTGCATTAGTTAAGAATATGCTAGAAAGAACTGAGTTCTTTATTATTCCTACAGCAGTTGCTTGTACTTGACCTGTCTTAATACCTACAGTTCCTGTAGTTCCAATTCCAACATCTGATGGATGTTGTATAGTTATAATAGGTGCAGAAACATAATTAGAACCTGGTTGTGAAATTCTAATAGATCCAATACCTGTGTTAGTCAATGTAGCAGTTGCAGCAGCACCCACACCTGGCGTTCCAAATCCTATTGTAGGTGGTTCAGTATATGCAAAACCAGGATTGGTAATTGCAACAAAATCTATTGCATTGAGTAAACCTTTTTGAGTTGTAATAGCAACTGCCTGACCCATAGCATCTGATACACCTGCAGGTGATGGACTTACAACAATACTTGGTGGAGTTGTATATCCAGATCCATCGTCATTTAATGTAATTTTCTGTAATGCTCCTGACGGTGCAAATGTATCTACAGCTATTTGTGCTGTAGAACCAATACCTGCAAGAACAACTGTTGTAATGTTTCCTTCTTCACTTAATCTGCTATCAATCTGAGCAACATTGGTGTCGATAATTTCGTCTTGTAACTGGAAGAGTTCACATTGTAATTCATAAGTATAATTTTTACCTAACTGAAAGAAAGGCATCTCAAATTCTACATGTTTAATTTCAAATAATCTTTCTCCTAATGGGAAGAATATAAGATCTCCTTCTTTAGGTCTAGTTCCAAATAATAAATCACCATCTTGATCACCTTGTAAGTTAGTAGAGTTAAATTGAAATGGTGCTATAAAATCTTCAAACCTTTCTCTAGATATTGTTAGTGTAATTTCGTTCTGTAAATTTATACCAAACTTAGTCATTATATCACTACCTTTTGCATATCCTTCGTAGTTGTTTAGATATGCTTCCATCAAATAATTATCATTAAATTTAGATGACTGAACCTCACCTAAAATATCATCGGTAGCTATTTGTTTTCTAGGAATATAATACACATCAATTCCAAACATTTTTAAATGTTCATCTACCAGAGACTGAACCAATCTCTGTTCTTCGGGTGAACCGTGTTGGAAAAAAGGTGATACAGGCATTATCCAATCATGTCAAGTACAGGAACTTCATATGTAGATAGCATATTTGCTTCGAGTTCTCTTAACTCTAAGTCACCATCTTCATAAATTTGTCTACCATTTAATTCAGTTCCGCCAGGTAATTTTACTCCTTGGTATTTTATGAGGTTTTGTCCCCACTGTTTTTTAGTTTTTGCGACAACATATCTTTTTAAGAATGAGTCGTTATATACTGCAGCATAATTAGAAGGATCCATAATTCTGTAACACTCTATCAAAACATAATGATTTAATGTTGCTGCTGCCCAGTCAATATCTAAGTATAATTTATTATTTCTTTTATTAAATCTAACCATTGTTGATGTTGTCAACAAGAAGTTAATATCTTCTAGATATGTCTTTGTCATAGAGTAATTTAAAAGACCATCGTATCCTAAATTAAATGCAATATCATTTAAGAATAGTTGATATTTTAAATTAAACATACCGTTACTAAGTCCACTGCTATCAAACTGATGAACTTTTTCTATACCTATTACTGAGTCAGGAACTGTCAAGTAATTTGAGTTCTCTTCAAAATCTCCAGAGGTTGTTGTGCTAGTTGTAATTCCTGTAGAAAATCCACCACCTCTTGCTCTACCTCTTTCAATATCTTCTGTAGTTAATTGATATTTTAGAAATACTTTTTCTACACCATCAAAATGTCTCTCATAAAAATATTGTAGAGAGTCATCTAATAAATCATCAAACTGCTCATCAGCAACATTGATCTCCAATACAGGAGCACCAAGTTGTCTAAAAACATAATCTTGTAATGTAACTCTGCTACTAGGTTTTGCCATTAGAATGTTCCTCCATCAATGCTATTTGTCCACTGTGGAACTCCAGAAGCATTTGTAGTCATCACATAGTTAGAAGTAGTTAAGAATCCTACAGTGCTTGCAGAACTAACCAATCTACCATCATCTTCAAAGTATGCCATACCGTTAGGACCGCTATATCCTATACCAGTGCTACCACCCTGATCAGAACGATAATATAAACCATTCTTGAATGTGGCATATCCAACGACATGAACATTGTCTTGAATTGTAACTTGACCTGCTGTAGAATCTAATACTAATTCACCACTATTAGTTGTTATCTTAGTAGTAGAACTACCTGCACCAATCAGAAGATCAGATATTGTACTGATCCCAGTTACGATCAAATTATTTAGAGTAGATATTCCAGTGATGTTTATATTTCTACCATCTATCTCATCATATACAACATCACCAACAACATTTAAGTTGCCTCCAACAAACACATCATTTTGGAATGTTGCTATACCAGTAACAGTCATAGCACCACCAACTCTAATGTCAGCTACGACATTCAAATCGGTTATGATACCAGATTGTGATTTTAGATTTGTTATTGCAAAATCAGTTGCTAAACCTGCAGTGATTTTAGCATCAAGAATATCTGCATCAGCAAGATCTATTGCATTTGCAGTTATAACACCTGCTGTTGCTGTAATAGAAGTTCCGATTGAAACTTCTCCTTTGTAAACACCATTGTCTATGAATGATGAAATACCAAGTAACTCTGTACCAGATGCTCTGATAATTACTCTATCACCGACTCCAGATGCATTAGTATCTGCATACATCAATTTAAGAGTCTTATCATCTGTCATCAAGAAGTCGCTATTACCTGCAGCAGTTTGAACACTGAAGTAATCACTTCTTACTTGAACTCTACCATAAGTTGTATTACCATTAGCATGCTGTAAAATAACATGTCCTCTGTTATTAAATGCATCGGTATCTTGATGATAGATCTTGAAGTCTGTATTGTCACCAATTCTTACCTCAACATTATCAGGTATATCTGTATGACTGTTAAGACCAACAGGAGAATTGATTGTTAATGAACCATCACCTATTGTTTGTCCAACTGTAAAGTTAGTTGCTAAACCTGTAGTAATCTTAGCATCGACTGTATCGAATGAGTTGGCATCAATTGTTGTGATTGTAGCACCAGTACCAACGATATCAGTAATGATACCAGATGTTATCTTAACAGTTTTAAGATCAGCAGTCTCTGTATCAAAGGTTGTGATAGTAGCGACTCCTGCTACATTTAATTGATCTAATTCTGTATGTCCATCTACATCTAAGTCACCGTTTACATCTAGAGTAACAACAGTTGTAACTCCAGTAACATTGATATTTTCAAATCTAGCAGTGTCTAAAACATCTAATCTGTCTCTAGGTGCAGCAGTACCGATACCCAATTTTTGATTGGCATCAAGACGCATACCTTCAACATTATCAGTATTAAATCTGATAGTACCATCACTACCAGAATCATCTAGAGCGATAGAAGTATCGTTCTTCTGGAAAGCATCTAACTGAATAACTGTAGCAGTTAAGATACCTAAGATGTTTACATCACCAGTGATATTAATATCTCCAGAACCAGCTGGGTCAATGTTAATATCTCCCGAAGTAGATTCTATATTATTTCCTGCTATCTGGATGTTACCAAATGTACCACTGTTAGGTGTTATCTGACTACTATTTGAACCATCAGTAATCGTTAGATTAGATAGTGCCTGTAGACTTGTTACTTGTTGTGAGAATGATACTGTACCATTTTCTTGATCAACAAAGAATGCTTCACCAACTCTAAAGTCTCCTTTCTGGTCAATACTTACATAAGATACATCACCATTGTTTACCTCAGTAACTTCGTTTGCTTGTATTGCTAAGTTAGGATCATTACTAATGTCTCCACCTGCACCAACCATATTAAAGTTGATTGCAAAAAGACGCAATGTAACACCATCACCATCAGCGACAATACCTTTCTGACCATACTCAACTGCACAACTGACAGAACGCATGTCAGCACCAAACTGACTATAATCTGCTAGAATTATCTTAGTAGCAGTTCCAATTCCACCACCTGCTTGTGTGATACGAACATCTTGATTACGGATTACATCGTCACTAGTAGTCTTGATACCACTAGTACCATCAAAGTGTAGAAGTAGTTTTGTATCTTTATCTCCTGTTGGAGCAGAAGTAGGAGCAGTGAAGTTTGATGTATACTTAGCAACACCCTTCTCAATTCTTACCTCATCAATCCAACCTGTTACATTATTGCTTGCTCCGTCAAAGTCTGCACCAAATACAATACCCTTAGATGAACCATAATCGGTAGTATCAGAGAACTTGATACCTCTTTGTGTACCATCAACAAATAATCTTGTGTCTGTGCCTTCTCTTGCGACTGCATAATGCTTCCAGACTCCAGTAGCAATACCTGCACCAGATCCAGTAATAGCAGTAGTTGTACCAACTCTTAGATCAACTTCACCTGCAGCACGGAATGCAAGACTTAGACCCTCAGCATCAGTACCATTGTCTCTTAAGTCAAATAAAGTTGCACTAGAAAGACCAGTTGTATTAGCATATGCCCAGAATTCAATTGTGAAGTCTGTGTTAGTCCCAAATCCAAGATCACCACTAGAAGGAACACTAATAGAATCGTTAGCACCATCTAACTTAAGTGCTGCAGTACCAAACTTCTTAACAGTAGTATCTAACTGAGCATCATCATTAAATGTTACTGTCTTAGCTGTTCTAGCATTAAGAACTTCAAATCCAAGTTGCTTACCAGTTACACCTAAGTAAGTTCCATCATAAGATGCAACGACAGCAGAACCTAATTCAGTGGTTCCATCAGTATCAAACAGAGTAATTGTATTACCAACACCAACAGTTGTGATACCTGTCAATCTTAATCTAGTCTGACCTGCGGAGTGAATACCAAGAGATCCAGATACACCTTTGATTGCCTCTGAAGCAAAGTAACTAAAGCAATTGATATATTCACAACGAGAACCGTTGGTTAATACAACACCTTTACTGTTAGGTACAATAAATGTAACCTCATTGAATAGCATCGCTGCCTCAAGCGATCCTGATGCTACCTCAGAACCATCTAAGTATGCACCACCACCAGAAATATATGATGATGGATTAGAATCAGCAGAAGCATAACCATATGGATCAGACGCAGTAACATTACTACCTTTGTTGAATACGGTTACTCTCTGTACATAAGGTGATCTGCTAGTAAGTGCAATACCTGGTGCATACTTGAACGCATATCCCTCATTTGCTGATGTATTGAAGAACATATCAGCAATGGTAATATCCTCAATAACAGATCTGTCATTAAGTAAGAAAGCATCTTTTTGCTTAGTAGCATTAGTAGGAATAATTTTAGTAGCACGAAGACCTGCACCCTTAATTGTTAAACCAGCTGGAACAGTAAGTGGGAATGTTTCTTGGTAAACACCTGCAGCAATACTTAGAACATCATTAACACCAATACTTGTAATCTGTGATAAAGCATATGCGATTGTTCTGAATGGTCTTTCTGCTGTTCTACCACGAGAAGGTTCACCGTCATCAACACCATTTGTAGATACAAACCATGTATCTAACTTAGCATTGATTGTTGCAATACCAATCTGAGCAGGTTCTTTCCATACGAGTTCTCCTGCAGCATTAGTGCTCAACATATGTTGAGTGTTAACACCAACGACTCCTGTAGAGTCATATAGTGCAGTAACATATCCTGCGTTAATCTTAGCAGTTAAGGCATCTAAATTTGTAACATCAATCGTTGTGATAGATGCAGCAGTACCAACAATATCAGTGACTGCTAATCCTGTAATATTTGTATTCTTAGCATCTAATGTTTCAATGTCAACTGTTGAGACAGTTGCATAAGTGCCCACTAACGATGTGACAACACCTGCTGTTATCTTAGCATTAAGAATGTCACCATTACTTACATCTAAAGTAGTGATTGTTGCTGCAGTACCAACTATGTCTGTTACTGCAACTCCAGTAATGTTTATGCTTGCAGCATCAAGAGTTTCTACATCAAGAGTTGTGATGGTAGCATAAGTACCAACTAGTGATGTAACAAGACCTGTTGTAACTTTGAGATCATTAAGATCAGCATTTTCTGCATCAAATGTTGTTATTGTTGCAGCAGTGCCGACAATATCTGTAACTGCTAATCCTGTAATATTGACATCTTTAGCATCTAATGTCTCTATGTCAACTGTTGAGATAGTTGCGTAAGTACCTACTAGAGATGTTACTACACCTGCAGTAATTTTAGCATTAACTATGTCACCTTCTGTTGCATCAATTGTTGTAATTGTTGCAGCAGTTCCAACGATATCAGTAATAATACCAGAGGTAATTTTTACATCTTTAAGATCTGCAGTCTCTACATCAAGAGTTGTTATAGTTGCATAAACACCAACTTGTGAATCAACACTTAAATCATCAATATAAGCAACACCGTCAATATAGATATCTTTCCATTGTTGATCAGAACTACCAATATCATAGGTATCGTCATCATCAGGAATAAAGTTGGAATCAACATCAGCATTGAATACAATATTATCTGTTATAGAATCACCAAGACCAATTGTGCCACCCTTGAATGTTACATTACCAACGAATGTTGATGCACCACCAACTCTAAAATCTTTCTCTACATCTAAACTATTGTTTAAGTCAACAAATCCAGTTACGGTGAGTCCACCACCAATGGTTACATTAGAAGATGCATCCAGAGTTGTGACAATACCAGAACCTATTGTGGCAGTTACAATATCAGCAGTATTGAAATCAACTGTCGTAATTGTTGCTGCAGTACCAACGATATCTGTAATGATACCTGCTGTAATTTTAGCATTTACAATATCTCCTTCTACAACATCAAGAGTTGTGATTGTAGCAGCAGTACCAACAATATCTGTAATGATACCTGCTGTAATTTTAACATCTCTAAGATCTGCAGTTTCAGTATCAAATACTGATATGGTTGCAGCAGTACCAACTATGTCGGTAACAGCAACTCCAGTGATGTTTATATTTTGAGCATCTAATGTTTCTACATCTAAAGTTGTTATAGTTCCGTAAGTACCAACTAAAGAAGTAACAATACCTGCAGTAACATACGCTGCTTCTACACCAAGATCATTGACATCAATTTGAGGAATTGTAGCAACTCCAGATACACTAACATCACCATTTACTGCGAGTAAAGCGTCAGGTGTAGTAGTTCCTATACCAACCCAGCCAACATTATTACCTGAGATCCATTTTGTATCTCCAGAACCAATTATTAATTGAGTGTCTTCTGTTGTTTGTGCAACATCTTGATTTAAACCAATAATTACATTACCACTACCAGTGTTATACTTACCTGCAGATTGTCCTATAGCAATGTTATCATTACCTAAGACATTGTATAGTGAGTAAGCACCAATAGCAATGTTATTACTTTGATCGGTTGATATACCTGCTCCCCATAATGCCTCACGACCTAAACCAATATTTTGTAAATGATTTTCTTTACCACTTGTGGTTGTTATACCTGCATTTACAATTAAGAATCCGTAAGTTCCACTTAATCCTATGCTACCACTTGATAAGTAAATAGCATCATTAATATCTGTAAGTAATCCAAAGTCATCAGCTCCTTTAACCGTAAAAGGTCCTGCTTTAGTTTTATCTAAGTGTCCATTACTTGCACCACCAATAGTAAATGTCAAGTTGCTACTAACAGCAGTGTTAACAATACTTAAGTCACTAAGAGCTTCAACTGCAATAGCAAACATACCACCAGATATGTCAGTTATACTTGCAGCTGCTATACTACCATATGCTCTATAATTGTAAGGATCATTTGGTAAAGTGCTACCATTTGAGAACTGGATAGTTGTAGCCTCACCAGTCTCACCATATTGAATTATTGTTTGAGCTCCTAGGTCTTGACCTGCTTTGTCTCCTAAGAAAATATTATATGAACCTTCTGCTCCTTGTCCTGCAAAGTTACCTACAAATAAGTTTGACTCTGCTTTTGTCTGACCACCTTTTTGGAAAGCACTGTGTCCAATAGCAATGTTTCTCTTTGTAAGAGTTGTTATACCTGCTTCTGAACCTGCAAAGTTACCAATAAAGAACCCTTGACGATCGTTACCATCTGTTTCTAGTACACCTGCTTCTCTACCAATTCTAATTAACTGAGTTCTGAAGTCATAGTTGTTCTCAATCGTAGATATACCAGTAACTGTTAAGTTTCTAACAGTAGCAGCATGACTTACATTGACTTGTTCAAACTGTCCTGATGTAGCGTTCCAATCTAAGAATGTACCACCAACACCTGATAGTGCAGTAACAACACCAACTCCTGCGGTAGAAACTTCTACCTCTAATGCACTTGTTATTCCAAGTGTAGCAATAGTAGCAACACCTGTGATATTAATATTTCTACCAGTTACCTCATCATATACTAAATCTCCAGTAACATTTAAGTCACCAGAAACACTCAAATCTCCAGAAATAGTTGCTGCAGCTCCGACTAGTAAATCTGTTGCAACAGTCCAACTTGATACCTTAGCATCAGAGTTAAGAATAACTGCTTTGTTAGCAACTGGTTTACCAAAATCTGCAGGGTTATCTGCTATTACTTGTGTATAGTATTCACCACCAATCGGTATTGGTGCTGCAGTGTTACCACTTGGATCACCAATGTATAATTTCTTATATGATTTACCTGCACCTACATTGGCAACATCGTATGTATAGATTAATTCACCAAAGGAGACACCAGTTCCAACGGGTGCTGCGGTTGGTGGCGATGTTCCCTGCGTTCTTTTTATCAGTATGGTTGCTGACATTAGTATTCCCCTCCATCAATAGTTACAGATGGTAGATTTGTTTGTGCTACGAATTTAGCAGACGCTGAATCATATACTAGGAAACTACCGTTACCTAGATTATTAGCGTTTACATCAGAAAGTAAAACGAGTTTACCTCCTCCACCGCCTCCTAATGCTCCACTGGCAATTACCTTTACTTGGCTGCCAGTACCAACTCTTAATGATGGCATTACCTTGTTACCCCTGCTCGAACAGTGACCATTCCTTCAACGACCTTTACCTTTTGTGTACCGTCATTCAAAACAACATCATACAGGTAACGACCAGGCTTTATGTCGGTAGTTACAGTGCTTGCCATAGAGATTTTTATTTCACCCTCTAATGGACTAGATACAGTCGATGCAAAGGCAACATAATTTGTTGCACCTGCCCATTTACGCAGATGTGATGTTGCTGTGAATCCTGCTAGATTTAAGACGGTCTGATTATCATTATCACCAAGAGCAAATAAATGCTCAAAATCACAGCCCGATTCAATCTGCAGGTTAGAGACATATACTGCCATCTTTTATGCCGACTATTTCCTATAAGGTATTTAGCTTCCTTACCTCTATTACAAGCTCCGTTAACATAGATTTTAATTCTGACAACTTTTTATCCATACGATCTATATCATTTCTTATGATTTCTAAGTCATTTAGATCACTAAAATTAGTCTGTACAGCATCATCCCCGTAATGAAATCTTAAAAATTCTTGTTTTGGATCTCTCATAATTTTTCAACGATTGTTTTTCTCACTAACAATTCAATCATTTTTTTCATTTCACTGATGTCATTTTTCATTTCATCAATTTCTGCACGATCTTTTTTCTTTTTCTTTTTCATTTGTAAATAAGTTTGATAACTGGAGTCATCTTGATTGATGATAGCTCCAGTTTTTTCATCACGGTAAAGATGTTCGTGTCCTTCTACGGGAATCATGCTAATGCTAATGCTCTGATGTTTTTGATGATAGGAACTCTTGCAGTATCCGTACCGTTCATTACTATCTTGATTACAAATCCTGTGAAGGGTTCTACTTCATTGACAGTAAACTGATACTCAACAAATTTGTCTGATGATGCGATAAACTTATCTGCACGACCATCATTTTCGTTAGGATCAATAGCAGTGTCTCCAAAACCATCTCCTGTAGTATCAATATTGTTTTTGTAACCTGGAAAGAGAACAAACTTTTGATCTTCTTCACTAACATCAGGTCTAATTAAACTATACAATACCCTAAAGTCTGAGTCTTGAGGTCTGTAAGCATCAACTATAACTTTCAATGATGTTGCAGGATTCTTGATTGATATCACCTTAGACTGATAGTATGAGGTGTGTGGATCTCCTGTTAAACGATTGACTCTAGGATCATGTGCGTAATTATCATCTTCAATAGGTTTGTTAATTCTATTTGATGTAAACTTAAACGCAGCTGTATCTAAACAAACCATTGGAGAACTAAATTGATTACCACCGTTAGATATAAACATTCTAGCAGTGATTGATTTGTTCCTAAACATGTTTGTCAATCTGTTGTTTTCATTAACCTCAGATGCAATTATTCTTGTATTTGGTAGTTTAGTTTCTTTGTTAATAATAACTTCCTCAAATCCTTGATCAGAGAAAGAAACTTCATTACCATCTACACTCGTACCAGAAACAGTTCTCATAACCATGTTTACTTCATCAACAGCAGTAGGTGTCAACACATCCATTAGAGGTGTTATAGTATCAAACATGATGTTTCTAGTTGAATGAACATGCTCTCCTCCAACAAATGCATCACTATTAAATGATAGTTGTGGTTGAGATATACCAGAGATGTCAACAGATCTACCTTCTCTATCAATCTTGATTAAGAAACTATCCATGTTTCTCTCTAGTGCCTGTACATCATGTGTCTTGTTAATTTTGTTTAACGCAACACCAGATATTTCATACTTTTGTATGGTAGAACCTTGAGCATGGTTGATTGCTTGAGTATTGTCTATTCCTCGAACAATTCCACTTAAGGTGTTTATTCCAACAGAAGTGTAAGAAATAACTTCACTGTTTATTATAGCATATCCTGTATTTGCTGCACTAACAAGAACTCCCTCAAACACATCAAATCCTGTACTGTCACCAATCGCAATAGCACTCGTGGTAGAATTAACTATAGTAGATGTGACAGTTGGTAGAGTGTCAGGGGTTGCACCTGCGATAACAACTTTGTTACCCGAACCATACATGCCATGATTGAAACAATCAACCTTAGCATATTCACCTGTAAAGAAACTACCTGTAGCATCATATGTTATTACATCTAGAGTTGAGTCGATTACAGTTCCTGCACTATGATTATATGTTACACTATTTCCTGCAGTAAATTCTTCTGCTTGGATATTTGTAAGGAATAAAGTATCTAATCCACCGATAGAGTTGATACCGAGTCTACATCCAGAACCAGAACCACTCATGTCAGCAGTTACAATACCAACAATATCACCTACTTGATATCCAGAACCAGTTGCAGATACAGCTACACCTGTAATTGGTGATGCACCTGTACCAACTGTCACAGAATGAAGTGTCAAACCTGCACCTTTTCCTGTTATCGAATAAGTGTTGATTGCATTGTTGTTAGGTGTACCATAATTTGTACCAAATGAATTGATACCAAGCACTCCATCTACAGGTCCTCCAGTAGACTCAATTATAGCAGATCTATAAGTTGCAGAAGCATCTCCAATTGTTCTACCAACAGTAAATACAGTTCCTATAAGTCCTGCAGTTGTAGTGGTTGTAATTCCTAATGTTGCTTTCTTAGGAAGTGTATGAATTGGGTTTTTATTTAATACAGGTAATGTTCCATTATTAGCTCTGATTGGAGGATTCTGGAAAGTAATTATTGCATCTTCTGCAATGAAGTTTGCTCTATAAAGTTTGAAGCACATATCCTCAAACTGGCATGGTGTCCATGTAGATGCGTTCTGTGATTTGAATATAGAACCAACTGAGAACTGGTTACTATAAACATTTCCTGCTGCTGCAGGTAACTGCTGTGCGTTCAGAGCAGTCTGACCCATCTCTGCTGTAAATACTTCGTATGTGTTGAAAGGTGATCCTACAACAAAACAGTATTCTGTATCAGGTTCTAAGTATATTGGACATGGGAACTTAACATTAGTTGCAACTGATGCATCAGAAGACACAAATGCTTCACTAGCATCTAAATCAACTCTAGCATCGGGAGATACCAATTGTTCTGTTGGTAATCCCACTTCCATTGTTCTTATTTCTACCCACCAAGGCACAGCTGGATCTTCAACCTCAGCAAAGAATATGTCAACTGATGTTACATATGCTCCATCCTCACCCACTCTGAATGATTGTGCCAAGGGATCTCTTCCACCTCTCCTTCCTCTTCTTCCTCTTCTCCTTCTTTGTCTTCTCCTCCATCTATTTCTTCTTCTCCAACGACTCCTTCTTCCTAAGACGGGTTGTTCTTGTACTATCGTTTGTCTGATTATAACAGGTGCAGGAGGTGGTGGAGGTGGTGGAGTTGTTCTATTAGTAAATGTAATAGTTACATCTCTTTGTATTGTTGTAGTCTCTAATGTTGTTACACTTACATCAGTTTGTATGACTCTTGTAGTTCCTGTTGCAGAGAATATAGCAGATGCATCTGATATAGTTGTTCCACCTCTAATATCTTCTAAGTTATTATTGTCAGTAGTAATCTTAACTTCTCTCTCACCAGATCTAATTTTTGCAAGTGGTTCTGGTGTTGAATATGGATCTCTAATCCACATGGCAGCAATTAAATCACCAAATCCATCTGAATTTAATGTTAGATTTCTAATTGTTGCCTGTGCACCACTAGTCTGTCCTGCCACCACAGTTCCTACAGGAAGGAATCCAAAGAAGTCTCCTTGTGCTGATTGAGCAAGTGCTGCAGTATCAATATTAATTACAGTAGAACCCTGTGAATATGCTGTAGGTAATGTTTCGTTTATATCTAAAGGATTTGCTTGATATGTTTTTGTAGGAGCAGCGAAAGGTCCTTTTTTATGATCTGGTCTGCAGAGTCTAAAACGATATGTCTCACCATTGACTAATGCTGTGATTGTTTCTCCGACACTGAACGCACCAACAACATTATCAACACCTATAATTTTAGGAACAACATCTACATTTCCTTGATCATCAAAGAATTGATAGTATCTGGAGTTTGGTCTTAATCCACTTGCTCTATATTCTATATTTCTTGATCTTATAAAAGGATCAAATGTTTCACTTTCTATAAAAGTATTTTCTGATGTAATATCATCTCTCTCAACTTTTTGAACACTATCTCTAGAAGTTAATGCTAATGCATCTTCACCAAATCCACCATTTATTTCTGTTAGACTAACTCTAGTGTCTACATTTTGTCTTCTAATAGTTTTATTTTTTGTTACTCCTGTTGTGTTTACAGTGTTGATCCAGTTATCACTTGTAGGATTTAATTTTAATGTACCTGTATAATCGTGGACTAAGAATGGGTTTAAGTTTTCTACTCTAGTAGCAAAAGTTTGTTCAACCATTGGTACTTCTTCATACTTAAGAGAAACCATTCTACCAGTTTTCTGAGTATTCTCATCTAACAAAGCATAGTCTACTTCATTATCTAATTGCTCAGGAGGAACTTCTGATGATGGGACTGGATTAACATCTATTGAATTGAAATCTTTCAATGGCATCATCATGCCTTTTTTAATATCAATATCAACAGGTGATGCAGGATCAGTCAAATCTCTACTCTTAAATGAGTCTGCAAAGAATCCACTCTTAAATCTATCAAGTCCATCAGCATCTTTAATTTGTAAATTCTCAATTTTTTGTTCTAAGAAAGATAATGTTGTAACATTCTCTAAGTGCTGTACTCTATCTTCAATTACACCAATGTCACGCATTGTGTATCTACGATTATCAACTAAGAATACTTGTACATCTTCAACATCAAATGTATATGGTGGCCAGACAATAGTTGCTATTGTCATAGAATCTGGTTGATCAGCAGGTGGTTGAGGAACTTCTTGATCTACACCTTGAAGCAATACCATACCATCGCTAGGTTTAAGAACTAACTTGTCCATTCTGGCAAGATAGTGTTTAAACTTAAATTTAGAAGATTCGTTTGGTGTTAATGTTCTCGCAGTGCTAAGAATACCCTCTCTATTCCAAGGGTCAAATGGACTGTATACTGCAGTTGAAGGATCATATGCAGCAACTCTTGGTCTAAAATCAAGAGTATCAGTTGCTCTCTTCAAACCTATGCCAATCTCAGGTACATCTTTAGTAAATCTTTCTGGATCATAACTAGCAACAGTAAATACATCTCCAGTATCTGTAGCTGGAATGTCATACTTATCAAATATAACTGTAATTTGTTTTGTTGGTATGTAATTGTCATTGAGTCTTGATATAAAGGAATATCCATAATATTGTTCTTTCTGACCTTTATCTAAAACATAACTATCGGTAATATCTTTAAACTTACCATTGATAATATTTTGTAAAACTGCAGTAGAATTAGATTCACTGAATGTTAAATTTTCAAGAAGAGTAAATTTATCAAGAGTTTGATATACAATACTAATATTACTATTACCTGCATCAACTTCTACAATTCTAGCAACAGCATTTGATGTCTCACCAATTATATTTTCACCAACAATAGCATTTTGGAAAATAGGATCAGTTGATGTAAATGCTAACTTATCAAATATTGGAGCATTTGCATCTAATGATTCGTAGATACAAACTACATTTACAGCATCAGGACAATTTAAAGATATATCGGCATCTTGTACTCTTAAACCATAGAGTGCTGAATTTGTTAATCCATCGTTAAGACTAATATTAGAATTAGAACCAGATGCAGCATTAGAAGATCTTGTTATAGTAACTGACTGACTCTTCTTAAATTCTTTTACTTTACTTCTAATATTACTTTTAACAACAGTTACATTAACTTCTATACCAGTCTCTGAGAATTGTAAATTATTAATTGTTAATGTGTCACTTGTTATGACAACTTGAGAATCGTCTATCGTTGCAATTGTTCCATCACTATAAGTTACTTGATATCTCTCTTGGTCAAATGCTACAAAAGTAACATCATTGAGACTCAAAGCACTAGTGTTTACAACTAATACTCCATTAGCATCTGTTGATTCATTTGTTACCTGATCACTTAATAATAATTCTGCTTCAGTAAGATCTACTTCACCAATAGGTGCTTTAGGAAGTGGTAGATATAAACCAGAATTATCTTCTTTAGATAACTGTTGTTGACCTAAGAATATTGCACCTGTGTATGTACCGCTAGGTAAAGATCCATCATATATTTGTGGAACTGATGTTAGTGCAGCTAGTTTCATAGTGCTGCCATCTGCAGCAACTTCAGTTACAACATTACGACTAGGTAAAGATGCAGCAGGTACTGTATATGTTATAATCTGATTAGGTTTGAATACTTCAAATGTTTTGCCAGGACATGTGACAGTTCCGTTAGTGGCAATCTGTACAGGATCAGTCTTATCAAATCCTACAGGTAGAACATTAAATAATTTTTTCTTAGCATAGAACCCAGTTTGTGATAGATTCTCTACATTGTTAATATCATATCTAATTACTTTGTCTGCAGATCTTGTTAGATTGTAGTCATTAGTAAATATAATTTGCTCTCCATCTAAAAATCTACCAGATACATTTTGTACTGTTACAGAACTACTAGCTGTTCCTGCAGCAACAGTGATACCTCTAGCACCACTCTCAGCACCTTCAAGAGTAACTGATTTTGGCCATGTAGTATTGTCGCTTAATTCTATAGTATTGAATAATTGTACATCAAATAAATGTAAATCAAACTCAGTTGAATTATCTTTATACTTTGCATCTGACAATGCAAAATTATATACTTTTGCAGATCCAATTATAGAACTACTAATACCACTTTGTAAATCAATTTTTGACCCTTGTGTAGGATTACCATTTACATCTTGTACTATAAGTTTATTTCCTAATCTAAATGTAAATGACTGCTCAATAAATTCTTCTGTTAAAAATCTTGCTTTAGGGCAATCAATTATTTCTCCTTGTGTAGAAAATTCATATCCTTTTACATATGCAGTACCTGGTGATATTTTAATAGCAGTTATATCATCATTTGGTTCTCTTCCTTCTCTTGTAATTTCATTTTCAAAATAAACACCACCACTTCCTTGACGATCATTTAAACTTTCTTGTACATCAACTATGAATGGTTTTAGTGCATAATCTCCAGATTCATCATGTGTTCTTTTTGCAAGATAATCTAAAATTAAATTATATTGTGAGTTGTTATTATTTTCTTTCTCAATAGTTCCTTCTCTGACTCTAACAACTTCTATAAAGTCAGTATCATCAAAATCAGTAATTGGTTTTTTAGCAAGAATTAATTCTATCTTTAATCTGTCAGCGCCTGGTGCAGCAAAGTTAGAAAATCCTTTTGCGTTATCATATAAAGAGTTATCTTCTTTTGCAGCAACTTCTGTCTCAACAACTTGCAAACCTACTCTGTATGTGCTATCATTTGTATATTGATCTAATATAAGTGTCTGTTCGTTAACTCTAACGAAACTACCTCTTACAAAATAAACACCACTAGCTATACTCGCTGCTGATCCTGTTAGGCATGCATCTACAGTAATAGTTGATGCTACAGAAGATCCTAAATTTAATGTTGTATTACCATAAGTTACTGAATCCTCTAATATAAGTAATTCTGAGTTATCAAAAAAATCAAAAGATCCACTAGGACCTGGTGAGATATATTTTACATATATTGTTGGATTATTATTATTAGATTCGGATGCAGTTATACAATTAATTACCTTTGCTACTACACCAGAACTTTGACCCTTTATCTTTTTACCTTTAAGTGCACCTAGATATACTTCAACATCAGTTCCTAAATGAGTTCCGTCTAACTGTACTGCAAAATATTCTGGATCAAAAGTAATACCGCCAGGTACTACAACAGATCCTTCTTTAAATATATGACTACCAAATTGTTCAACCTGATTCTGCAGAATAGACTGCATAGTCGTAAGTTCACGAGCTTGAACAGGAAATCCTGGTTTAAATAGAACTCTATGAAAATTCTTGGTTCTGTCAAAGTCGTCGTAATAAGGACTTATGTTGAGGTTGGTCTGTTGTGGCATCTTCTTAGAACTCTAATACGATTTTAATGTCTTCTTTTTGACGCTCATTTCTTGTAATAGAGGGTCTATTGTCAAGATAAATTAAATCACCGCTGCGTTTATTTATCTCAGCATCGGCAATCCCATTTGTAAATTGAACTCCTAAATCAACAGTTCTACCTGCAGGAGTAACAGTAGATATGCCACTGAAGGTTGTATCTACATTAACACTAAATGCGGTACTAGTAATAGCATTCGCAGTTGATGTAAATTCTAAGACTGGAGTTTGATTAGCAACATCATTACTATCAGTCTGATCATATAGTGATTGGTTGAATGATAATGTCCTATCTTGGAAATATTTAATTACCTGCGTATCAATATCATAAGACGCAACATAACCTCTAGCAGTTCCCACACCAGTTATATTTTGTTCTATAACTGTACCAATGCCAAGAGCTTGTGATGTATCTCCTGTAAACTTAATTGATTTTAATGCAGAAAATTCTGATGTTTGTAAGAAGGTAGTTCCAGAAGCACCAACTGCTTGAGGATTTCTAACTAATCCAACCTGACCAAATATTGTATCAGGTACAAAGTCATAAGATGATGCATCAAATCTAGTGTATATTAAAACTTTATCAGTTCCTAATTCTTTGTACGCATTAAACCCATGACCTAAACTTGGTGGTATAATAGGTGTTAACTTTGCAAAAGTCGTAGCATTAGAATTAATAGTAGATAGATCAACACGCCCATAACTGTAACCTTGTCCCCCTTGAGTTACTTGTGCTTGTATAATCTCACCGTTTGTATTGGTTAAGATTCTTACTTTTCCTCCAGACCCATCACCTAATATATCAACTTCTATAGGACTAGAAAGGAAGTTATATCCTCTGCCAGGATTATCTATAGATACAACCTTAATTTGATTATTATTAACAGTTGAGTCACCATTATCTCTAACAACCTTTACATCTGCATCAATAGTTGTTTCCCAATCGTTAGGAACAGCAACATATTCAGTAGAGTCAAATTTTACAATATCCGCAGGAGGAACTGTAAACATATACTTCCAGAGATAACCATCACCACTTACACCTGCAGCAGATGGTTCCAAATCTGTAAAACCTGGTTCATCTAATGACGCACTAGCAATCGTAGTTATACCCGCAGATCCATTATTGATACAAACATAGACTCTAAAGTCTTTATTCATAACATAATAATTTGCTGAATATAATCTACTAGAGTTAGATACCAAAGAACGATTAGTTGTGCTATAATCATGACGATACATGTCGTATGATGTACCTTTAGTCCAACTTACTTTTCTAATTAATCTTCTTACATCACCAGGAAATACTTTCCTTCCAAAAAGCATAGTATCATATACATGGTTATTATAGTTAATACTATCTACAGGTGATGGCGGTTGAATAGTTGTGCTATTCCAAGTATCTGTGCGTCCGAATCCCGATACTGTAGGATTTGCTAATCCAAGAAAAGCATAGTAAGAGTTATCACCGCTAGTAACATCTTTCATAAAGTTGTTAGCGTTGATAATCCTAAATTGATCGGTTATAATTGCTGCCATTGCAATATTCTATAAAAAGGGTCTTACTATTTTGATATTTATAAGGTTTTATTGAGTGCTCCAGTATTACGCAACCCAATGTTCATACGCTTGGCGGTTGGCCATTCGTCTAGGTCTTGATTGTAATTCAAACCTTTGACAGATATACCAAGAGGATATGCAACGCTTCTTAACGCTCCAGAGAATTTTCCCCATGTTAATCTTGCTGCAGGATGCAGTGTTGAACCAACACCAACCAGTCCACTTACATCAGTTCCAGAGTGTATGTTACATGTAATAACACCTGTTCTAGAACTACCATCCCAAGATATAGCAGAGACATAGTATATATTGTCCACATCAAAGGTGCTGATACCGACTATATCGGAATCATGACTATCAATACTTGTAATCACACCTGCAACAGGTTGTATTCCTGATCCATAAACTTGGATTGGGTAACCTGCTTCTAGGTCTTGTACATAAGATGAGTTAAATTCATTAATTAGATTGTTAGTATCTAACTGCAATACAAGACCAAGATCAGTTCCAATACCTGCTGATGTTGTTATACCAGTAATAAGACCAATATAACCTTTAACATTATTATTGTCAGGTGTAACATCACCCCAAACCTCATAGTTAACACCTGCCTGTGCAGTAGTTCCAAATCCTACATTTGCAGCTTGTACGAATAAACTAAATGGATCTGCTAAGTTGCCATCAAGATCTCTAAATCTTTCTGTATGATTAGTAAACAAGAATGTGTCAGTAGAAGCAATAGATGCTATGACATTACAAATAGGTGTTATTTGTGCCTCACTTTGATCTCTTGCTTTAGAAATTAATCCACCACCATACTCAATATCTTGTTTTTGTTTATTCCATCTTAGTGGTTTGAAATCATTATTGTTAACACCACTACCTTGATAGAATGGTGTTTCAACAATAGATGCTGTTGCAATCCTTTGAATTATTCTTTCATCTCTCTGTGCAAAATTAGTTGTATCTTTAGCAACATTGTTAAGTTCAAGTTCTGCACTCTTGAATAATTCTATTATATCACCTTCTTTGATAGTTTCATTAACATCAAATATAAAACTATCTTGACCAACTGTTCCTCTATAGAAGAATATGAATATATCATCCTCTGATGTTGGTGCAGCATCAAATGATATTGATGTTCCTCCGTTAAACTCATAGTTTATGCCAGGTTCTTGAAGCACACCATTTACAAATATTAAAAGAACAGCATCTAACTGTATAAGTCTAGATTGTGGATCATCTAAATCTTTCTCAAAACTTACTAGTTGGTTCTCATAGTAAAGTGGGAATCTCTTATCTCTTCCATTTTGGAATGGTTTGATATTATCAATATAATCTAACTGACCAAATTGATATGCAGAAATATCATCATTGAATATATTGAGAACTTCTATTTCAAATTGTTCAAACTCATCACCTGCAGTAGGATCAGTTGATAACCCAGCTAATGTGAATTTATCACCTATCTTAAATCCATAACCAGGTTTACTAAACTCCCATTCTTTTACTTCAAACAATGTAGCACCCACACCTGTATTAGTGCTGACTCCAATTATATCAACTGTAATAGAAGCACCTACACCTGTAGTTGTTGTATTTCCTAGTCCAAGTCTGTAAAGACCTTGTATTCCTAAATTACCTCCGTTAGGATCAGGAGCAAATAATTCTGTGTTACTAGAGTAATCAGTTCCTGCAGCACCAATACTGAAGATTAATGAACCACCTGCACCTACAGTTGCTGTTATAGTCGCTCCTGTACCTACTGAATCAGATACACCTATTGATACTGTACCTAAAAGTTGATTATAACCAGAACCAAATGTTAGATCATCCAAATACTTAAATGCGTATGGTGACCCACCACCATTGTATATGTGAGGTATAGTGCTAGGTCCTACAAAAGTGTTGAATATTGTAGGTGATACAATCTGTGTTATATCAGTAGACTGATCATAATCAGGGAAGATGTTAGTTGTAACACCAACATAGTTAAGAGTTTGAACGGCATTTGTTGCTGCTGATACAAATGTATGTGCAGATTGTGGTAAATGCTGTACTGAACTTGTAGCAGCACTAACAAAAGTATGTGCAGATGTACCAGTTCCTCCTGTACCGACATTAAGATCAATGGTTCCCGTTTGTTTTATCAACGCACCCGTAGCAACAGAGTAAAGTCTATGTTCACTTGCATCATAATGAGGATACAATCCGCTAGATGATCCCACATCAATAGAGAATGTATTAACTGTTGTGCTTGCTACCGCAACCCATTTATCTCTTATTGGGTCACCTAGTCTAGGATATGGGTGATAAGTTGCGTGATTGTCTTTACTACATGTAAATGTTAGAGAATTACCCGCAATTTGTATTCTATTACCCACCATGAGATTATGACCTGCGGATGTTGCTGTCAAAATACCTGCTGTAGGATCGTAAATTGCGGTAGATATATTTGCTGTTGCTGTTCCAACTGCGACAACATCAATAGATGCACCCGATACAGGGTCAGTAGCACGAGGATATGTCTTAACAGAAGTATTACCATCTTGTAAACAAGTAAATGAGAATGAGTTGTCAGGTATTACAACACCTTTACCAACATATAGATCATGTGTACCAATGGTCACTGTCATGATACCTGCGTTAGGATCGTAGTCTGCGTCTGTAGGGTTCCAGTAAACATTACTACCTGCAGCACCTACATTAACTCTGAAGGTGTTTGTAGTGACATTAGACACCGTTAGATATTGACCATTACCTGCAAGAGGATCAGTTGGACGAGGATATGTCTTATTACCAGTTCCCATTGTACAACTAAGAGTCAATGAGTTAGCTCTGAAACTAATTGCATCTCCATTTGACAATCCATGATTAGCTAAAGTAACTGTTGATATGCCAGTTGCAGGATTGTACACAAAGTTTGTAGGAGTTCCTACATCATCTTTAGGACATGTAAAGTATAATCCAACAAGTTTTATTTGATCATCAATAGTTAAACCATGATTTGTTGCGGTTGTTACTGACAATATACCTGTTACATTGTCATAGTTTGCGGTGCTAATCTGGAATCCTGTGCCCTCTACAGTAGGAACTCCAACAATATTTGTAATATTACCATTTGAATCTATCTCAGGGAATACTTTTGCACCTATGAATGGAGCATATCCTCTACCTGGCGTAGATCCTGCGGATATAATAATTCCACCTCTCGGTAATTGATTTTCATTGACATCACCAATGTCTATTATCGGTGTCGAGAATCCTTGCGAACTAACACCAGTAAATTGTACAGAACTAATACCTGCCTGTTCAATAATCTTAAAGTTAGCACTAGGGTTGTTCTCACTAAATGGTGCTTGGAATATATTGTTGATGAATAATACACCGTTACCACCCGTTGTACCAATACCAGTGACAGCAGCACCTGTAGATGTTAATGGATAGGTAGTTTCTAATCCGTCAAATGAGTTAGATATATCATCAAACAATTGGTTTTTAAGATAATCTTGTCTTAAGAATGTTCTTCCACCAAATGTTGCTCTAGGATATGGTAAGTTATTTGGATTAACTATACCTAAGTCTCCACCAAGAGGTGCTTGTGTGAAATGTATATTACTATCTAATATCTGATATGACCCTCTAAAGATCCTAGCAGGTTCTCCTGCAGCGTGTGGAGTAGCAGCAGTTCCAACTGCACCTCTTTCCACTTCAACTAGACTCCAAGTTCCTATACCAACCGCAGGACCTAAACTGGTTGTACCTAAACCAACATTCCTTACAATAGAATATTCATCTTCAATTCTAATAAGATCTCCAGATAGAATAGATCCTATACCACTTAGTACAAATGCGGTAACAAATCCTGCAACAGGAACATCTAGTTCATAATTGACTGATGTGAAAGAAATTGGTTTCTGTACAAGACCGCTAATACTTACCATTGTCTTAGAATCTCTCTTTGCCATTGAGAATCTGTGCTTATTACCCGCACCTGTGTTAGGTAAGAAGGTAACAGCAGTACCAGCTATTGCGTCATTCTTAGTTAATGCTATTCTATATTCTTCGTCATTATCTCTTATTGCGTAAACAATGTCAGGAAGATACCCAGTTACACCTGCACCTGTCTGATATACTAGAGCAGTACCGCCAATACCTATTAGGTTTGAGTCTGGTTTGTATAATAGTTGCTCAAAAGTCTGGAAGAAGTGTTTTTGTTTAAATGTACCTGTATCTCTAACAAGTTGATTAGGGTCAGCAGGGTTGGTTTCTTGTGCGTATATTGGAGTGCCCTGATGTGTTATCGCAAATGATCTACTATCTCTATTGTTTATTCCTAAGTATGTTGCTTGTGCAACGCTTTCAAAAGCAGATCCATAAGTGAGTTCACCAATACCTTCCAAAGTACCGTTGGGATCTTTAACTAGATAGAAGATTTCGTTAAACGAAGTAACACTAACTATACCAGAAACAGATGGATGGAACTCAAGATTGATTTGACCGTCAGGTCTATATGTAGATCCAAATGTACCTATTCCCATTGTAGCACCAATTGATGCTAATGGGAATTCAGTTATAAAGTTTTGTTGATTATAAGGATCAGTTAATAGGTAAATTTGTTGTATTGCTTGAGTATCACCGATTGCAACATGAACTGTTGACTTAACAGATAGATCTCTAATACTAGCAATACCGCAAACGGTAGCAATACCTGCTTTTGCTTGACTTACAGTTTCTATTCTAGCAGATCTTTCAGTTCCATCTGGGTCAAATATAGAGTTCTTAAATCTATAAGTTGTAGTTCCTAAACCAACAGGATCTACAGCAATCATTTTAGACTTAACTTCGACTGTATTCTGACTTCCATTCTCAAAATCAAACTTTAATAAACCGCCATCTATCTGAGAAGTTATAGTTCCAATAAACTCAGGTGAGGATAAACCACTTAAATTTTGTTTTGAGTTAAATGCTGCTAATTCTGTTAGATATGTGTCAGAACCATTATGCATTGCTGCATATTCAAAGTAATCAACTTGACTAGTTGTTAGGTCACTTACAACAAATTGCAATACAGCAGCTTGAGTTGTTAGTGTAGAAACACCAAGAACATTAGTTGTGAGAGCAACTCCTAGTGTATTTGCTCCACCCACTGTGCTAACTGATGATTCTAGTCTAATTTTACCAAATACAGTAGTTCCTACTCCAACAGTATCAGAGAAGTTTGATTGGAAAGTTTTAACATCATAGTCAGTATCAAATGGTTCATTAGGTCTAATTAATAGACTTGTTGTTGATCCATAGAAATCTGTGTCAAACTGAACATAACTTGTAGTAAAACCTAGTTGATCGTAATTCTTAGCTTCATATTTTTGTAGTAAGAATGTATCTCCACCAACAGTTACTGAAATAAACTCATTTAACTGATACTGGTTCTTAGAAGGATCCTCTGCCTGATGAACAGTCTGAGTAAAGAATCTTTGGAATTTTCTTGGAGAAGGATAACTAGCAACAATTCTAAATGGACTTAAATCATTAGAATCGTTAGAAACAAACTGAGGACTAATATCATCATGCATCAATACTCTATTTGTTTTGTTTAGTATAAAGTCTGCTAATCTAGTGCTTCTAAGTTCTACAAATTTAGATATATTACCCTCTGCTTGGAAATCTCTTGCTAAGTCATATGGGTATATTGCATCTACTCTAAGTGGGTCATTAATAAAGTCTAATACTAAACCACCTTTATCTTCAGCAGGTTGGAATGTTTCTCCAACAGCTTTGTAACCTGGTAAGTTTGCATCTGTTATAATTTCAGTGTTAGCAAAGTTTTTAAGACCTGATGGGTGAACAATATCGTTTACATAGGTAATTAAGTCTTCGTATGTCTTAGGACTCTCAATAGCATAAGATAAGTTTTGATAATAGTCATTATCTGGTAATACTTGGTTTGTATCATTAATTAATCCAACATTGTCTCTCCAACCGACTGTTGTTTTGACGGATGCTTGAATATTGAAATTACCATCAAATTCTTCTACCCCAGTAATTCTAGCAGATGATCCACTTAATTTACCTACTAATATGTCTCCAGTCTCTAAATCTTCAGAACCACTAACAATAATATTTGCTGTATTGACATTTACGAAGTCTAATCTAACATCAGCAAGAGGATTGGTATTTCTCTTAAATCTCTCATTTTGGACAAATGATGAGAATCCTTTAGTAACCTCAAATGTTGCAAGATTACCAAACTTAGTTATATTACCAAATCCATAGATTGCAGTTGCACCTATACCAGGATTTGTAGTAATTCCAGTATAATCAAAAGTAACCTGTCTTGGGTTTGTTGCATTATTATAATCAGCAACTCTGAATGCTGTGAATTTATAATCTGCGGAGTTGTATCCAGTGCCATCGTATGATGTAATACCCTCTAAGAATACAGAATCACCTATTGCAAGAGGTTCTTTCTTATATCCTAAAATTGGAGTAGATATCTTACATGTCAATACACCTGCTTCACCAAACGCTTCTAGTACAGCAATACCATTACTATTTCTTATAGGTGCTACTCCAAACTCGTTTTCAGACAATCCCGAAGGTGGCACACTAACAGTTGCACTTGTAACAGCAGAATCACTTAACTCACAAGTAATAAGTCCACTTTCTACAACTTCACCTGTTAACTTATCAAAGATAACCAGTTGAGGTGCAGTAAGATATGCTCTACCACCAAATGATACTCTAACATCTACAATAGTTGAGTAATCAGCAATAGTAAGAACTCTAGGTATGAAAGCATCTGGTTTTAGTGTATTATCAGAAGGATAACCAAAAACATCGTCAGGAACAGATACTTCTGCTAATCTGTTAATATCTACAGACTCTGCAATCAATATTGCATTAGAACCAGATCCTGCAACACTACTGATGCCAGGAATTGACTGATAGTTCAATCCTCGGTTAAGAATGCTAATTGAAGATATACCACCACTAGCAGTTGGTGATTTAGTTGTATATGATAATTGATCACAGTCAGTATCTGAATATTGTAAAGACTCAGGAGCAAATCTTAGATTGACTTTAAATTCAGTATTTGATACACCTACTATGTTAAATTTACCTGTGTATCCACTATCAACATACTTAATTTGACCTTGATTGACTACACCAGTGTTTTTAGTAGTTGCTACACCACTAACACCAAATACATTGTAGAATATTAATTCTGGTGAAGTATCTGAGTATTTAAGAACTGTAGTTGGGTGGAATGGATTGTCAAAGGTAGGAATAGTAGATCCAATACCAACAGTTGATAATGTACTTACACCAATAACTTCAAAAGTATCAGTTGTAGCAGATCCAACAAATTCATTGAAATAATTTGTATCATAGTAGAATTTTAGTTGATAATCTGCTAAACTAGGATCACTCATATCAAAGACTAAATCATTATTTTTGAAAGGTCTTAACTGAGGATTTATAGGGTTAATTGTCTGTCCAGATCCACCTTGACTTGTTATATTGACAAGTGTTGGTACACCTGTTGTTTCCGCAAAAGTATTTGTAAGAGATATTGTATTATCATCTATTCTAACAACATAGTATTCTTTTTGAGTAATACCATCTGGTAAATTTGCACCATAATATAATATCCTATCACCTGTGACCAATCTATGATCATTTGATGTAATTCTATTAGTAGTTGTGTTTATTCCAGATGCAGCAATTTCTAGAGGATTGGTAATCAAATAATCATCAATAACTTTTAATTTAGTGTATGTTGTTGTACCAATACCAGTTGTAAGACCTGGTTTTACAATTAAATCAACTATATCACCATCTTCTAAACTATGATCAGCAGTAGTTTCAATAGTGGTTGCTATTTTTTCTATTGTACCTGTAACTTTAACTGGTTCTACTTTTTCAATTAAGTAGTCATATCTATCAGTTCCTCCACTGATAAAGACTACATCAGAAGAAGTTTTGGTTGTTTTTATACCAATTGTATCTTCAGTCTTCTTAACTGCAAAAACTGTAGTTGGAAAATTAAATGTACCTGCATATATTGCTGATGTAGCACAAGAAATCTGAGATCCACCAGTAGGGACAGAAAATCTTAACTCATCATTAGTTTGTAAACCATGATTCTCTAAATGTATTGTTCTTGTTAACAGCGATCTATCTTTTGTAACACCCATGTATTGATAGGGTCTAGTTATAGTTTGAGATACTGTAGTACCAAATCCAACTGACTCTTGAGGGTTGAAGTATATTTTTCTATCTGGTTGAGATTCAAAGTAACCAACTGATAGCGGTATAATAGCTTGATCTGTAAAGAATGAAACTCCAATACCAAGAATGCCTGTAGTTGCTGCAGCACCTGACCTACGAATTCTCAATACTTGGTCATCAGGGAATATATTTAAAATCTGTGCAGTCTCTGATCCAACACCAACAGTTGTTCCTATACCTGCAGATACTATTTGTGTTGAAAATCCAATTGTAGCACCAACAGAAACAGTAGGAGCAATAGATTGTACTCTAATATCAGTTACAACACCAACAAATCCATCATCGAGTAAAGTTGTTGAATAATCAACTATACTAATTTTATGAGATGCGGTCAATCCAATAATACTAGTGGATAATCCAGAAACCTGTATAAAGTCATCTTGCTTTAATTGATGGAATGGTTTTCTATGAGCAATAACTCTATCTCCTCCACCCCATGAAAATATTATATCCTCAAACTTATTAAAGATTGTACTAATTCTACTTACAGGTTGACCGTTGATTTGATTAACAATGGCATACGCATTTGTGCCTCCAGTATCTGCGTTGTCAAATGTTAACGGTGTGCCTACGGTATATCCTACGCCTGGTTGGACAATTTTGATATTGTCTATTGATCCAGATAATATTCTGTCAGGGAAAGCAACATTATTAATTGATTTGTATGGTTGAACCACATAATCATATGATACACCACTACCAAACATATTGTATGGATTTGTATTTCTAACTAATTCTGAGTTTTCAAAATCAAAGTTACTTTGTTTTATCTTATTACCTACTTGTATGTTCTCTGCTATTGGGAATCCTCTGTAAGTATGACCAATGTAGTATGGAAACTCAGGTTCGACTAAGTTATCTACAGTTGCAAAGTATGCATATATTCCTTGAGTAAACTCAGGTGTCTTGCAGAATCTACCATTGTGCTCATCTAGATCACCACTAGCATCATAGTAATAATCTTCTGTAAAGTATCCTGGCTCAAATACAGTTGTGCTAGGTCTATTCTTAACTCTAGATGCATCTAACTTGTAAGAAGTGAGCATTCTTCTAGAACCAGATTGAATATTATCTCTATCAGAAAATCCGTAAGGACCGTAAATTGGGTTTCCGTCGTATGCCCATCCTATGATTGGAGAGTGTCCTGCACCATCATCATCAAATACAGTTCTAACTGTCTCACCATATCCAACACTTTCTATTGCTAATCCACCCTCAACAGCACCCAGATAGTCTCCATTAACTGTCTTACTTGTCTTAAATTTATTACCTGTTAACTTTCTAATGTTACTAGCAAATGTTGCAGCATTACCTGGTGGAAGAACAGTGACTGATGTTGTTGATAATGCATATCCAACACCTGATGCTAGAACTTTAACTTTATCAATTGATCCACCACTCATTATAGCACGAAGTCTAGCACCATTAGCAGTTCCTACTCCAACAACTGTTAAATCAGGAGGACCGTCATAGTTTTGACCTGCTGCTTGAACGAAAGCATCTGTTATTCTACCATTAACAATGGTTAATCCAATTTGACCTAACTCACCATAATTTGTAGTTACAATGGGTGTTTTCTCAAAGTTTATTATATTAGATCCATAATCACGACCTTCATCATAAAGGATGGTGTCAATAACTTTACCACGAACAATAGGAAATGCTTCTATGGTTCTATTAGCGTCATCACTGGTAACAACATTGACATCAACGGTTACCGCAGGATAAAAGAAGTTTTGATATCCAGAACCAGTAGAATCAAACCTAGTGTATAACTTATTGAGATAATTTGTTTGATCGGGTAGTCTTGTGGTTGCTAAACCAGAATTGCATAATCTAAAACTATGGTCGTCAATTGTTAATACTTGATACTGTGCAGTTGTTGATAAACCAGTAATTCTAACTCCATCTGTGCTATAATGAACAACTTCACCATCTTTAAATCCATGATTAGGAAATTCAACAAAATCTCTAACAGTGCTGATTCCACCAATACTTCCTGCAGGATCTACTGATATTTTTCTATTTGTGTAACCTGATCCACTATCAATTATAGCAATTCTAGATATTCTTCTTTTAGTCTCATAATCGTTAAATTGATGAATACCAATGTTAGAATCACCTGCAGTAGAACCAAAACTTATTGTATTGACACCTGATACCGCATCTGTCTTATTTCTGTAAATTTGGAATATATTTGTTGCTGCAACACCAACATAATAAGATTGACCTTGTACAAGACCAGTATCAACACCAATAGCAGTGCTAGTAGAAAGTGCTATTGGATTATTGTTATTTGCATTGTATATTACTCTATCACCTGTTTTATAGAAATGTTCTTTGTCTAAAATAAATCTATCTGACGAAACATCAATATCACCACCTATTGCAAACTTTTTAGCATTAAAAGTAAGTGATCTGTATGCTAGTTCTGTTATTGCTTCTGCTCTTGCTCCAGATCCATTTCCACCATGAATATCTACAGATACTACATTTTTAATCTCATATTCAACAGGATCTACTAAAATACCAGTAACAGTACCTGCAACTGATACTCTACCATAAGCAGTGTTGATACCAGTCGTACTAGTCTCAAAACCGACTGAAGGTGGGAATGAAACATCATATCCTTCACCTGCATTGACTATATCGAAGGATCTTACAGGTCCGTAGTAAATACACTTGTCAGATTTGTAATTTGTAATTTCAACACCATTGACCAACATTCCTGTTGTCCCAGTTTGTGTTTGTTCAGATGTTGTCTTTGGTTTTGTGCCATCAGTTAGATTTTGGTCTAAAATAAATCTCTTAAGTGATCCAGAAGGAAAAATAGACTTTCTTGCTTGTTCTACACGAACAAAGTCATGAATTCCTGTAGGAAGTTCTGTAGGAACAAATCCAACCGATATTCCAGACGGAATAAACGATCTTGACTGATATAACTTGATTTTATTGTTTTGTGCTAATACTTCTACAAAAAATGATGCTCTAGTCAGTCCACCAATCGGTACAGTGTTACCTCGTGGCACATATGAAATTTCTTCTCCAGTTTTAAAGGGTACACTGCTAGAAAATGATAAAATTGTGTATCTATTGGTTAAAACATCATATCCTTCAAAATCAGCATTTCCTATCTTAGGATCTGTTAATGTTGCAGTTATTTTCTCAGTTATTATGTCATATGAAGGAATAGAGTTAGATGCTACATAACCTTCTTTTAAATTAGTTGGAGAATACTTAGCATCAAGAATATAAGTGTTAGTTACATCAGCAAGTATCTGATCCTGTCCACCAATGACCTCAACCGTTGAACTACTTGCTTTTTCTTGAACTCTTCTTATATCATAGTCGATACCAGACCCTGCTGTAAAGGTTCCTGAGAGCGTTACCTGATTTAGTGCAGTATTTACGAAGTTTACATTTAAACCCGTTTGAACGACCGTCTGGGTGTTTCTGATAACGATTTCTACGGTATCATTCTTCTTTAAACTTGCTTTATCAATCCTTCCCTTCAAAGTAAAGGTAGTTCCGAAGAATTGCTCTATCTCATACCTTGCACTAGTATTATAAATCCAAGAATTGAAAAATACTTGTGAATATGTCTGATCTGTTGGTGGATTCTTGACATATCTTCCTAAGTTCTTAACTTGAATGCGAGATTGCTCAGTTAGTCCATATAAGTTCTGTAAAGACTCAAAACCACTAATTACACCAGTCAATCTCATGTTGACTCTCTTACTTAAGTCGTTATTTTCAAATCCATAGACTAAAGTAGGTGCATATAACTCAGTTGCTGATGGAATCTCTTTTAATGCGGTTGTAACACCAATAAACTGGTTTACAGTCTTCTCTGTATAGTCTAATGTCTGATAGAACGAGTCATCAGCTACTCCTACTTGGAAAGTACCTGTTTTTCCGAATCCTATGGTAGAATCAACAGTAATTACAGTTGCACCTATTCCAATAGTGCCAATTGCCTGTGTTTTGCCTGGTATTACAAAATTACCTTCAATCAAGTCTCTATCATCAAAACCAATAAAGACAGATATACGATAATAGTCATCTCTTATCTGTACAACATCTGAAATAGGTCCTGATGCAGCATTTACTAAATCATTGCCTACTTCGTTGTCTTGGTATAGTGTTTGACCGATTAAATTAAGAGGATCACCCGATATTACCCTAACAGCAAAGGATTGTCTTCTTAAATAGTTGGCATATGATGGTTTTATTAGATATTGCTCAAGATCGTTAATTTTTGGTTCTAAACCAAACAATGCTTTGAATAAAATCTTAAATGACTCATCAGTACCCTTAGATTCATATAAACTTCTTGCTTCCTTGATAAAATTGTTAACATCAAGTGTAGGACTTAGTGTAACACCCTCCAAACCAGGTGTATATTGTGCTTTTAACTTAGTATAGAACTCTTGTAGAAATAATGCACTTAAATTTTGTATATTTGCACCAGAATCGTGTTCAGCAGGTGTAGTTGATGTATATGTTAGATTGTATGGGTCATTAACAGTGCGGTATGTTGTAATACCACTAAACCCTCTTGTACATCCTGTAAATGTATTGGTAGTTACTCCTGTATATGTTATTATCTCATCGTCAATCTTTAAAAGACCATATTCCTGTGGAAATCCTTTGGTATTAGGGGAAACTGTTATAGTATCGGTTGTAGAGTCAATACCAGATGCAACAGTAGCTACTCCTGCTATAACTTCTTTTGTTAAGTTATCAATTTTAATATATTTGTCAATATTCTCCCCAATATCAAGAGAACCACCTTGATGTTCCTGTGATATGTAATACTGCTTTAGAAATTCTTCTAATAGTGGGTTTTCTGCCTTTGCAAACTCTGGAGTTTGATCTCCGACAACTTGATAGGTCTTAACCCTTGAAGATAGTGGACTGTAAGTTTCTATCATTCTTTTTATGACCTAATTATAGTACCATTTGAGTAACTAGAGGTTGTTCTATATCCAATTCCAGATATTTGTTGTCCAGAAGATATCGTGTCTCTGACCATATTTATCTTGGTGTTTGCCATGTCTAATTGGAGGTATAAATCCTTTAATCCTATGATATCATTGGATTCTGGGAATGCTTGAATTTCAATTAGACCACTTCCACGAGTTGTGCTAGTAATATTCAATGTATTGATGATAATTTCACCTTTTATATAATCTACCGTTCCTGCAGATGGAAGAACAACAGCAGATGAGTCTGTTTCAACCTCTGCTAACTGAATAACTGCTAATTGTCCTGTTTTTAGGTCTGGATTTGGAATATCTGTAAAGTATAGAAGATCAGATCGACCAGAAATTGTAAATCCTGTACTTTTGATGTTTCTACCATCTTTGTTTACATGAAATTGATTACCAAAGCATAATTCATACTGAGCAAACGAATTAAATACAGGTTTTAAGTCTCTACGCATTACAACTTTAGTAATATTTGATGTAATTGCTTTATTTGTATCGTCAATAACTGCTACAGAGTCAGAATACTTAAATCTTCCTCCAAATCTGTTCAAATTAGTAGATCTTCCGTAATTTGTCAACGATTGAGTTACTTGTGCTTTCAAAGTATCAGTTTCATCGTATACATTTGTGTTATAATAGACTGCACTATCAAGTTCAATGTATAGAATCTTAAGATCGACTATTCTTTGGTTAATTCCTGCTATTGCGTAGTTTTTTAACTGATCTAGAATTCTTGTTTTGGTAAAATCAGATAAAAATGTTGCATTTCTTGGTTTTATGCTTAGTACAACAGTTCCAAACTCAGGTGGATCTAATTCTTCACCGCCAACTACCGAAACAGACTCTGCATCAGGGAAAACACTCTGTACTATTGCCTCATAATCCTTTGTGGTGACTGCTCGGTACTGTGATGAGTAAACTCTGGGTGCAATATACTTAATAGACTCTATATCTTCTATATCTCCACCACCTTTTGCGTTTTGTATGGTGTTTATAATAGGTGTTACACTTGCAGCGAGTGGATTACCCGCATCATCTACCGCATCTGCACTATATGAGAAGAATTTACCATCATTTCCTGCTTTTCCGTCAGTAATAATGTAACTTATTTCAATAATATCACCATCTCCTAGTTTTGTACCAAAAAATCCATCACCAAATAGCAATTCATACTTCTCATCTTTGATTTCTTGTATCAAATAGATGTTAGATGTTGAATCTAGTGCTGTAATGTTGTCAATTCTTGAATATTCTAGTCCTGCAGTAGCTCCACCCTTTCTTACAAACACTCTAATAGACTCAGTATCAATAAATGAGTTCTCTAATATGAATCTTTGGTCTAAACTACCGTTTACTACAAAATTTTTCTTTAAAAGAGTGCCTTGATAGACTATGAGGTTCTCAAATTTAGCAGTTCTTGGTGGATTTACTAAAATATTGCTTCCTTCATCAACAGGAGATGCTGCAATTACATCTTCTGGGATAGAAAATGTAAAAGAAGTGTTATTTGATGCTCCAACACAGACTAATCCTTTGTTTAATTTTACTGTATTACTATTTCCGTTAAATTTAAAGTCAAAATTGATGACTGCTTGAGCAGATTTACGAGATCTTGGTACATATCCTATATTTCTTGCCAAAGAAACGACATTTTCTCTTAAAGTAGCTGAATCCAAGAAGGATTCATTGACTACCATGTTACTATTGAATGCTGAAATGTAAGTATTGTATGCCAAAATGTCAATTAAGATCGACATGTTCGATCCTTCAAAGTCAAAATCAGTAAAATTACTGTTTGATCTTAAATATTGACGAATCTGATCCTTAATTTGATCAAAATCTAGATTTGTAAACTTACTTACTGGCATTTTGTTACCTAGTTGCCTCTAAAATGAACGCAAATCCCTGTATACCTTTTGGTTGTCCTACAATTTGATAGTTAATTTCCATCTCATACTCATTTAAGTCAGGTCTAGGAATTGCTGTTACAGCAACATTCATTACTCTTGGTTCAAATGTTGTTATAAGTGCCCTAACTTCGTCTGCTATGACTCCTCCAGTTGCAACATCACAAAAACCAAAGAGAAGATCTGATACTTCTGACCCAACATCACTATAAAATCTTTCATTTATTCTAGTTTGGACAAGATTTCTTACAGAACGCATGATTGCTCTCTCGTTTTTAAGTACTCCTAAGTCTCCTGTTACAGGATTTGGTACAAAATCGAGTGTAATATCTTTATAAGAGTGGGATCTATTGACTGCCATCAAAATTGGCACAGGGTTCGTGAGTTATTTATACCCTATTTTTTAATTTTTTTTAACTACACTCAGAAGTATGCTCTCTTTCGTAGTATTCATCCTCATAATGTAGTCCATCATTGCCATTTTGACCTATGACATCCATTCTTTTCTCGTCCCATTCGGCATCTTTTAGTATTTCTTCATATAAAGTGTCATCTCTTAGTAGTCTTTCATCTATATGAAGTCGTATTTTCTTAAGGCAATCCTTCATAGGGATGGTTTCTACTCCAACTATCTCGTCGGTTATAGTACCATCCTGTTTAATAGTGAACTTTACAGTAATCATCGAGGAACGCTCGCTATTTTTTGCCCTGCCCACGGTATTTTTTTCGAGCAGCGTTTCGGGACGACGCAGAATATTTTGTATTCTGACCGTTACCCTGCCTAGTTTTCTTGTTAATCTTTCTATCTATCATTATATAATCCTTGTTTTCTCATGTCCAACTCTAATCCTAGGATCACACCATATCTCAAACCCTGCTTCTAATGCATCTAAACAGAATGATACATCTTCTCCACACATATCTTGTACATCACCTGACTCAAAGACTTGCATCTTAGGTGCAAACCAAGGATATTTCATATCTTCATGTTCCCATACACCCTTCTTAATAAGAACCCAACCAAAACCAGTGTAATCGACTGTAAATGGTTTCTTTCTCTTAGACATGGTTTCACCAGTCTCATGATTCATGACTCCTCCATTATTACGGAAGTTGTCTTCATCTAACCAGTGAGCAACTGAAGTGGTTTGACCATCTTCTGTCATATACCAACCTGCTGCTATATCTTTATCCATTAGGACTAACTGTAATAACTGTTCTGTCTTGAATACTATATCTGAGTCTATCCACAACTGATAGTCATACTTTAACTTACCATCCCAAGGTATCTGATCAGGTCCTCTGAGAACATTTGCTCCTAAGCACTTGCAACGAGCAAAGTTAACCATACTACTATAATCTTGTGATATCTGTATGCTAACTCCATGTTGAACTAAGTCAAATGCCATTTGAACAAAGTTCTTTAGAAAAACATATGAACATCCACGACCTGGCATACAGAAAACGAGAGACTTACCTCTCAACAGTTCCCATGCTTTATCGTAATCCCATTCCTGAGTCGCCTTTTTCTTGGCAGGTGACTTTGCCTTTACAGTAAATCCTTTAGCCATAATGATTGTAACACTTCATTATTATAACATATTATATAGAGGTTGACAATTAGTGGGAAATATAACATTACCTGATACAGAAATACGAGTGACATCGCTCTTATAGGGTACAACCATATGGAGGCAACTAGAAGGGAAAATATAGAAATCCCCTTTGTTAGGAAAGAAAAACTTTCTCCGATCATTATGAGTGAACATAACAGAACCTGGTGTAGGACCGTTATTAGTTAAATTGAGTCTTTGCTTCTCTGTTTCTAGCTCTGGTACATCATTCAGATATATGATAAAACTTATAGACCCCTTATGATCATGTAATGGATTGCAGTCATGCTGCTGCATATAGTTGATCCATAGACTATCAATATACCAATACGACAACCACTTGTTATATGTGTTGTCTTCATGCTTTGCCCATATGTGCATATAATCAACTATCTTGCCTCTAATCGCCTGTGAGAACCATTTACGGAAGTCTGGAGTGTAATTCCATTCATCATGTGTATTCATTGCTAAGTCATTCTCAGCATTGAACTGTTCATGGTTACGAATTGCGTCGCCCTGCTCTAATAAGTCCTTTATAATACTATCACTAATAGTAGTTTGCCATATAGGAGGACCCCATGTGTGAACTTTATCCATGAAAAGGTGCGTTGTAGTAGAGGTTTGCTGATAAGGATACTCTTTCTGCACCCTTAGTCTTATGTGGCATTACCATATGGTGTAACCCTGATGGGAATATAAACAACTCTCCTACCTTTGGTACGAATGTCTTCTTAGAATCTCCCCATGAGAATGTAATAGAACCAGGCTCAGGAGCAGTTCCAAGCACCTCGTCCGTATAGGTAGGTATTTGTAGGTACAACACAATAGACAAGTCTCCTACATGATTGTGGAGTGCTGTCATATCATGTTCTTTGTAGTAGTTAACCCATATATGGTCGAATGCCCAGTTACTTATATCATCATCGGTAGGAGCAGGTAGTTGGTTGTGCCGACTATAACCTGCCAAATACTTTTTAAAATGGGGTTTAAAGATCCCCCAGAACCAATCCTGTGTGTCTTTAGGTAGATGCCATTGGTCATCAAAGTTAAAAGGTAGCATAGGTGTGGCAGACTTATCACCACGATAGTAGTTCGCCCTTGTAAGTATTACACTAACTACATCCCAAGGTATTGTAGTTCGCCACAGGTAAGGACCCCATGTATAACCTTCAGTACGAAGCATCTGCTAAAACACCACTATCAACAATGTCACAATCTGTACCAACACATTCATATGTAATACTATCTGTATGGTAAGATCTATAGATTCTCCCCCAGATGACATCAAATTCATGCTGATCTAGGTTCTTAAACAAACACTTATCCTCAAAGTAGATGTGATATGTCTTGTTCATGCTTCTGAGATGTAGATTCCTTCTTCGTATAGTTCGAGTGTAAGTTCCTGATCCTCGTACAGATCTAACTGTTGTACAAAAGACTCAGGTATCGTGATTATGTATTCATCAGTAACTGAGTCAACCCTCACAGGCAATGTAATCTTGGAAAATTTTTTCACTAATATGTGGACTGACCGTTTGTTTTTATATATCAGAAATTTTTTTTTCAGACTGATAACGAAAGGTCGAATTGGGTCGTTTATAGCTTAGAAAGGTTCCTTAGCATTAAAACCCCCATTATAAAACCACAAAAAATATTTAAGAACGAAAAACACTGTCCTTAATTGTATAATAGTGAGTGCAATTCTGCATCACATTCTTATTACTTAAGACTGCCAAGTTACTGTGAGTTGTTATTAATTAGTCTGTTAAATCATAGTTCTTAATTAACTATTAGTATTATAACATAATTCTCACAAATTAACAACAACTGTGTGAGTGTTAATTGTTACATAATGCTGACAATTTACTGGACTATGTGTAATTTTGTGTATCTGTGAGTTGACATTATTTTTTTCTTATGATACACTCGCTTAGTACACAATAAGATCTCACATTTACTGCTAATTGTTTATATTTAAGGAACATACAGTTATTGTTATAAATCACGCATATATGTTTATTTTGATATTTAATAACTTTGCGTAATTGTGTGTTAATTGTTTATATTAACTGTAATGCTCTTAAATGTTACTTAGTGTCAAAAGTGTGAGAACTATTTGTATAACTGCGATCTACACATTATGCGGTATTCTTATCAATTAGTACGCAATCTTTCCACTCATTAGGAAATATTAAGACACAACATTTAGTGGTTTTGTATTTACTATTATTACAACTTACTGGTTTCTCACTAACACAAAAGGTTATATAAGTATCACTAATAAATTGTACTATGCCCACCATATTATTATGTTTAATTGTTATTCCAACTTGAAAGTCTTTAAGTCTCATTAACTTTTAGGGCGGTCGATTCTCGTTACTATTTAATACTATTAGCACTCAGTTATGCTCTCTAATTGTATGTCAATAACATTAGTATCTTCATCTATAATGTTAATTAGTGACCTTATTTGCTTAGTTCCGTAACCATTAATGAACAGTAAACAGTCCCCACTATCTAATACTTTATAAGATACAATTAGGTCATCTTGTGTATATGTTTCAGCGATAAGTTGCAACAAATATTCTTCTTTACCATAGTAATTTGTTGATAATAATATCTCACATTCGGCAACATAACCACTAAAGAAATTGATATCTTTGCTTAGTTTGTCAATAGTTAATGATGTTTTTCTGGGCATTGATTGTTAATTAATAAGGGACTAAGTATAAAGAAAAGGTAGTCTTAGACTAGACTACCACTAACAAAATCGAAAGTTCTACCTGCATAAGATATAAACCACTCGTAATTCTTTTGAAAAACTCTTGTATGTGGTCTGAACTCACTAAGTAATGCATTTAACCTAGATTTAGTTGTATTAGATTGCCAACCGCCATCATAAATTGCTACGAAGTCATTATTTAAGGTAGCAATAAGGTTACCATGTAAAAATACTGAGATATTGCCATTATTCTCGTTTTTGCTGACCATAGTATTAGATGATGCCCAGTTAGTAGAACCACCTGATAATAGTGATCTAATTGCCATGTTCATGTTAGTTTCAATTTGTCTCATGATAATAATAAAAATAGAATGAATAGAATAAAGAATAAAAGAAAAAGATTAACCCATGTAAAATGGTGATGGGTTTTCTTTGGTGTATCCGAATGAACTGAAAAACTGATCTAATAGAACTGGGCATAACTCTTGATTTAGTTCCCAGTCTGACCTTCCAGTCTCAGGGTCGGTAACTCTTTTACCAGAATATAGATCAACGCCACCAATATGATTGACTGACCAGTCAGTTAGTTCATCACAAAAAACTTGAAAAGTCTCGGATAATTCTGCGATATCGTTAAATTTCTCAACTTCTTTGATTCTGTTGATTAGTCTGTTTGTTAGTTCGATATTGTACATAATAAAAAAAATGAAGAATGAATGAATGTCTATAGTATTAGTATGACACATTTTTTAGCAAAATGTGGATATTATCAGGATATTGAAACAATAGTTTACAATTAATCCTGATCGGTATATTCGCCATCAACTACCCTAGTTCCGTTTAGGGCATACCATACAACCTGAGCATGACCAAATTGCTGTGCGAGGTCATAACATAAACCCCAAGAATCATCAAGAGATGAAACAGACTCTTTAATGTTTGTGTTTGGAACTTCTACGAAATATTCAGTAAGCATATAAAAATAAATTAATTGATTGATTGATTATATACCTATATTAATTCATTTTTTTCCAAAGTGCGAGCAAAAATGGACGATTTCTTTATTGTCTGTTTTGATTCTCAAATTTCTTGTATGAGTCTTAATATCGTAGGTATCATGTACGATAATGAGACTCATACAATATTATTGAGATTAGTGATTCCTCCATACATCATCATTGTCTGACCAATAATAATCATGTCTCAAATTTGCTTCCCATGTAGCATCATAGTCAATTACTAACCAGTTCGGGATTGATTCATCAATTAGTTCATGTTGGTCAATAAAATCTTCTTTACTATCATAGTTCCCTAGATAACAATCAACATCTATTGATGAGACATATTTGATACCGCCAATACAGTCAATATATTCTTCTATAACTTCTTGCTCTCTACCGTATGCATAAACATTGTTGACTAAGTAAATATAATCTTCAAAGTGATTAATATTTGATTCCCCATAAGTGTCAACAAAATCTAAAATTTCATCTAATCCATAATCAGAATAATTATCAACTAATTCATCAATAACTTTTACAGTTTCTGGATTTAGTGTTTCTTGATAGTTTGCTTTTAATGTGACCATGAAATTTAAAGAAGTTGGATTGAAATTTGCTTATAATCTATTATTACATATTTTTCTGAAAATAAAACCGTCTAGTGTGACAATATTATTTCCGTCACTATGAGAAGTTGTTTTTTTGCTCCCAGTACATAGAATTAAACTCAGCGATATTAAAATAATCATCACAATGATATTTTATATTTTCGTCAGGTGTTGTTCCCTCCACCATAAAAATAAACTCTTCACAAAAATGTTGAACTCTAGCAAGTTTTAACTTATCAATCGCTTTAAGCATTTCTTCAATTTCTTCATCATTCATACCGCAATGTTCGATACAAAATTTGAGATTTGCCATTGTACCTTCAAGGTGTTTAGGTAGTTTATTTTTCTTCATTTGAGTTAGGGAATAGGTTTTCTAAGATTTGTTCAGATAACTGTCTTTGTTCTCTGTCCATGAGTACATGATAATATTTGAGTGAATCGTAAATCAACTCATATTCTTTTCTGTTCATTATATTGAACCTCCATACATTTCTTTATCAAAATCAAAGGCACTTACTAAAATGTCTCTGACTCTCTCTCTGTCAAGACTATCGCCACCGCCATATGTGAACGGCACTTGATCGTTTTTTCTTCTTTTGTATTCTTTCATTAACAAATCAATCGCTAATAAAATTTCATACTTAGTCACTAACTGATTTGTTTTCTCATGTCTCATAGGATATAATGCATCACTTGATCCATAAAAAGAAAACACATAGTCGGCAAATTCAAGAATTTCCGCACTTATTCGATCTGTCTGATTCATAAAATTTGGGTTTGCTATACCTCTATTATAATAGTTAGACCAAGTGAATGGGAAATTAGTGGACGGAATTTTCATTGGCATAAGTCCTCAAATTTTCTTCTTGCAGATTTCTCAAGTGCCAATATCACTCCTTTATGTGTGGATATCTCAGCAAACATATCTGAAGTCAATTTGTTTGCTTTACAAAAATCCTCGATTGCTTCATCAAAACAACTCTCTAATAACATTTCATTTTGTAAACAACTCATTTTTTAATCCTCCTTTTTGATAACATTAATTCGTTGTATGCGGATTCAATTAAATCCTCTATCTCTTTACCAGTCATAACCATGTTGTTAAATTCTGGTAGTTTGTATAATTTCTTTTGGTCAAGTACTTTCTTAGTCATTAGTTTGAACCTCCATTGTTGAAAAACTTGTCTGAGAGACTCTCGTATGCTTTTTCATCTATGTGACTAGGTAAACCTATATCATCAAAGTATTGTAACATATCTAACATTACTTGATCTTCATCAGTTGTAAGTTGGTATTTAAAAATCACTTTGCGAACTCCGTAAAATAAGGTGTTTTGTATGCATCAGGGTTTTGACTGGGGAATTGATGTAGTCTCTGAACTTGCTCTACTGCAACAATGTAACCAGTTTTATTGAAATAGTCATCAGCAATGATGCAAGCGTGTTTGTAGTCAGTTGTAAATTGAACTGGACTTGTGTAGATGATGTACTTCAAATAAAACTCCTGTTTGTTTATACTACTATTATAATCGCAAATAGTTGAAATTTAAACAAAAAGTGGACAGAGTTTTAACTGTCCTAGTATCCTTTAATTCCTCCGTCCCCATAGACTTCTTCCATTAGAATGTCATATAATTCTTTGATACCATCAACATCAAAAAATTTATCAGTAAGTTCATCAAGTATCTTTACCTGAGCATCATGATCGTAATTTTTACTCAAGTCTCTGATTTGTCTGATATAATAATTTCTGTTCATTAGTCTAACCACTCCACATTGATAGTAATTTCATTCGGTGTTAAATCTCTATCGAAAATGAATAAATGTTCATCATCAGTAATTCTATTTGAAAATGTCTCTTTAATCTCGTCAACATTTTCGATTAGATATAAAGGTATGAATGGCATAAAATTCTGGACTACTTCATCAAGTGTAATAGAGAATTTACCAGTTGCATATAACATATCAGATAGATCATCTTGTAATCCCATCAACAAGTCTCGATCTTCATGTATGTACTCCATGAGTTTTTCTCTTGAGATTTTTGCTTTTAGCATAGTTCTAAGTTTCATAAGAATGATGTAAGTCTGTGTGGTTTATTATTTTCAAATGAGAGAGAATTTAATCTACAACCTAGATATTTCTCTATCTTTACCCATAGGTCATTATGCAATTCATCATCATTATTTCCTTCCCCATACCAAATACCATAAGCATTATCAACTTTGAAATCCAAATCCTCGATTTGTTTTTCTGTTTTTAAATACTTATCGTATTCAATATTAGTGACGATAAATGATTTGTTCATAAGACCTCGATTGCTATACTACCATTATAGTCGGTAATGTTTGAAATTTAAACAATTAATGGACAGAGTTTTTATTGTCACATTTAATGATCTGCCCAGATTATCTTTTTGCTAAAGTTGGCAATGTCGAAACATATTTCACACATACAATCAACTTTAGGATAATGCTCTCGCCAATAGTAATTCTCGACACAAAAATCTCCGTCCCAATAATAATAAAGATCAGGTCTATAATCTGGCAATGCTCTAATAGACGGTTCTCCGTCAGTATGTTCATCATCAAAGTTGCCACAAACATCACATAATGCCATTAGTTAAAACTCCATAGGATAGCGAACTTCCTTTTCAACTGCATCTTTCATCACATCATACATTGCAAATGCAGGGTCGGATAAATCGTCACAATACTTAAGTGTGTCAATTACCATTTCCATAAGTTTGATAATTTGTTTTTCTCTTGGGGTTGTTTTGTACTTAGTTGCCATTAGTTTTGTCCTCCTGTAATTGCTTTGCTTTTTTCATTAGATCATAATACTCTGTGTATTCTGATTTTTCCCATGCTTTAGGTTTAGTCATTATATGTAAGTCTCCGTTGCCATAGTGATTGCTTGAAACAGATTATCAAATGTTTGTAAATCAAAATCTGGGTCTGCTTGAGGATTAACCATTTGGTTATGCTCACACATGATATTATAAAGCATCATGTATTGACCTTTTGTTGTGACAATGTTAAATCCTTTCTTTTTCATAATAAATGTCTGTTATACCTCTATTATAACGAATCTAAATGCAAATACTATGGTTAGTGGTCAGTTTGATAACTGTTCTTCTTGCCTATCCCAGAATAATTTGAATAGTTTAGAATGTATCTGATCTAATTCTGGATTAATGGGAACTCTACTAGAAACATAGTAGTATAAACTTTTTAACTGTTTATCAGTTAGTTTTAATCTATTAATCTTCACTATGATCTACCTCCAAAGAATCAATAAAGTCAACACAATACTGAGTGAATTTCTTTACATCAATAGGTGCAACTTTGTCATCTTCTTCTCCAATATAATAAAATTGGTTGTTGATATTTGAAATCAATGTTTCAAGTGCAATTTCGTTTTTGGTGTAACTCATTAATCCCACTCCATAGTTGGTTGATTTTCTCCTTTGATTTCTGATATGACATTTTCAAGGTCATCTTCCCAGTAGTCTCTTGCTTCATCAAGAAATTCATTATCAGGTAATTTATCAAAATACCCGCAATAGTCATCAAATACAAATTGAACTAAATCTTCGTATGACATTTGACTAGCAATTCTATCTGCTAAATGACTTCTTAGTCTGTCTAACTCATTCTGAGTCATACCAGTTTTTTCTAATTTAAGATGATCGTTTGCGTTCATGAGTTTTTCCCCTCCCTTAGTTTTTTCATTCTGCCTTTTAATGCTTCCCTATGAAATTCTGGGAAAAACAAATCTAGCAAATAGTTGTATGTTTCATAATCAAAAACATGACCATTAACTTCTACATCACTAGGTAAAAATCCATAATGTATATAATGGTCAAGTGCATATTCTCTTACGAGATCAGCACTTGTTTTACTTGCATCTAGCATACCAATTAATTCACTCATGAGTTTTTCCCCTCTATTAGTAATAACATTAATTCGTTGTACTGATAAGTTTCGTATGCTCTCTTATCTTCTGGTATGAAATCTTGCCAGTCTGTACCCTCGATTTTGTAGGATAGTTGACCATCTTCAACTTCATACTCAAATGTTGTTCCGTCTATTTTTGATGTGTATTCTTTTATCATGTGTTTTGATTAATAATGTCCCATGTTGAAATAAATGACTCTAACCATGTGACTTGCATTAGAGTTAGTTTGTCTTTAGTGTCAGCACCATAGAGTAGGTCATCAGCACTAAGTCTAGGTAGTTTTTGTTTCTTACACCAGTCTGTGTAAACATCAGTAAGAAATAGCATTTCTTTTGGCATTATGCTAACTCCAAATCTGATAGGAAACATTCTACTGTTTGCATTTCATACTCTACAACATCAGTCATAATGACTGCATAGTTGTTAAGTGGTTGATATACAACCACATGACCAGTAAGGTCATCATGAATTTTTGATTTGACATTTGAACCTAGTTTAATCATTTGAACTTTGTTTGCTATACTACTATTATAAAAGAAAACTGTCCAAAATTAAACAAATAATGGACAGTAATTAAATTGGTTTATAGGTATCCTGCTACCTCCATGCCTTCTTCATCATAGAACCATGATATACTAACATCAGGGAACATTTCTCTTAACTTATGGCATATTGACTCAGGTGGACTCCATGCTGTACTAAAATTGAGTTCTAGCATATCTTCCTCTGCTTCAATATCTACTGAATTGGTAATATCCCATTTTGTGTCCCAGTTTGCGATATTCCAGTCATACCATCTTGAATCTTGCTTTCCACTCTTAGGGAACTCAGTTGTTACAAATGATACTGTGCCATCAGGTTGTTTATGTTCTCTGACTACTGGTAGTTCTCCATCTTCATTTGGAATATTTGCCCAGTCTGGACTAGGTATGATTTTACCAAAAACTGTATCTTTAGATTCAAAAATTTCTTTGATACGATTTAATTGCTCGGTTTCTGTGTCTGACATACCAGACCATACTCTAACTCTATTTTTGCACCAGTTTGGCATTTGAAAAACTCCTTTAATAAAATGAGGGCGGTAAGGCGGTGGCGAATTGCATTACTTACGCTTTAATGATAACAATAAAACCTAGTCAACCCTCTGACTATACTACTATTATAATTGTAAATGTCCAGAATTTAAACAAAAAGTGGACAGAGTTTTAATTGGCACTATCCGTATGGAATATCTCCCATGCAAGCAAGTTGTAAAATCCAGTCTGCCATAGTACTATCACAAATATAATCTATTGGACTGTCATTAGTCCACATATCTCTAGTCATGTAATCAAACACTTTCTTACGATTACTAGAATGTAATTGAATCTCAACCTTATTCTCAGCGATCGCAACAATGCATTGCTCAATTTGATTTTTTGTGATATTATATTTCTCTCCAGACATTTCATCTAATACCTCGATAAAATCAGTCTGGTCAAAATCATAATTAATCTGACTTGCCCAGTAGTTAGAACCATAAGATGCCATTACTAAAATCTCTTTTAGTTCTTCCTCTGTCAGTCTGTATTCAAATTTAATTGTCTGTGTCATGTGTCCTCCCTGATATCACAAAAATGAAAGTCATAGAACATATCGTCCCTATCAACATCACTATCTGCATAGTAACCTTTATTATAGAGTGAGATTGCTTCCTCTTCGGTTTCTGCGTAGATAGTAATATCGTTGTAACCTGTGAATTTCTCTTGAACTATAAATGTTTTCATTTAAACCTCCTCTACACTCTCAATAACCCACTCGCCAGTAAATTCATTATCTACTGGAAATGAATTAATATCTGCTCTAGCAAGTTCTATTGCTTCTTCTTTAGTGTCAGCATCAACTAATACACAAAAATAGTTTACCTCTGAACATTCAACTCTGAATTGATTTTTTGGTTCTGATTTAGTCATTGATTTGTATGTTATACTTTATTATTGCATATTCTAAATGCAAATACCATAATTAGTGGACACTTTACCAACTGTTTCTGAATATGTGACCATAGGTATGCTCATTAAAACAATCTATTTCAAAGTAATCGTATGATAATGCATTATCCCATGTCTCTTGCCAATTAACTGAAACCCATGCAGGTAAATCTCTTATGTAACCAAGTTCTTGACAAATGGATTCTGCAAAGTCTCTACCTGTCTCATAATGTCCTTGATACAATTCTTCAAAATGTTCAAACGCTTCTGCGTCCATGTCAAAGTGATCTCCGAAGTGATCTACCAACTCTGTACCATAATCTTCACATAGTCTGTGATATGTTTCATAATGATCTCTAAACTCTTCCTCTGAAAAATTCTCAATAAACCTACACATTTCATTATAATCCCAGTTGTAGAGTAAATTAAGACCGTCTAGTTTCTCTTGTGTCTCTTCTTGCATTTGTCCAGTCGGTTTTCCCATTAATCCTCTTTTGTATGTTATACTTCTATTATGACATATTTAATGCGATAGTTAACGGATTGTGTATAGGTTTTTCAACTGGCACTCTCTTGTCAATCAACTCAGCATAAGACTCATGCAACTCACACCCTATGTAATGCCTACCTAATTGCTTTGATACCATTGCAGTAGTGCCTGACCCCATAAATGGGTCAAGTATTATATCTCCCTTTCTACTCCCTGCTAATATGCAAGGTTCGATTAAGTCAGGTGGAAATACTGCAAAATGAGTTCCCTTATATGGTTTAGTAGTTACTGACCAAACAGATCGTTTATTCTTTTTATCTGACGATACAACTTCATCTGTTTTTAATTCATAATGAGTTAATCCTTCATTTATGAAATTCCACTCTTTTGAAAAATCATCTATGAGTAATCTTATTTTCTTCCAATCTTCTATACTTGGATATGCAAACCCAGACTCGTCAAATCTGAACCAATGTTCTATCTTTGTTAATGGAATATCACTATTTTCTGCTAATGTTTTTGCTTTAGTTCTTGATCTCAAAAACTCAACAAGTTGTTTCTGTGTTGGTAACTTGGTTCTTACTGCAACTAGATTGTCCCCTCGATTTGCGTGGATTCCCTGTCTATGTTTGGACTCATTTTCCTGAGTTCCATATTTACCATGTGATGACTCTGGTTCTAACCAAACAGATCGTTTATTTTTCCTGTCATAAGACTTGGATAAACCAGTATGAGGAGATAACCCAGTACCACTATTATGGTACTTACCCTTTGTGCGATCTCTTGTTCCCCAGTCTTTTGCGGGTTCTTTGATTGCTTCATTGTCATAATAATACTTTTTATTTTTACTTAAAAGAAAAATGTATTCATGTGATTTAGTACACCTATCTTTAACTGACTCTGGCATAGGATTAGGTTTATGCCATATTATATCTTGTCTAAGATACCAACCATCATTGCGTAGTGCAAATGCCAATAACCATGGGATTCCAATAAGGTCTTTCTCTTTTAATCCCTCTAATTTATTTGCTCTACGATTACATTTAGTAGGTAAATCTTGATTAGTTTTTGATACTGATTGCTTAACTAACCCTTGACCTTTTCCTGGTCTATAGTTATAATAACTATCCCCTATGTTTACCCATAGGATACCATCATCAGATAATACATTTCTAACTTCTCGGAATACTTCCACTAAGTTATTAATATATTCTTCGGGTGTACTCTCTTGTCCTATTTGATCGGACTCCCCTCCATAATCCCTTAGACCATAGTAAGGTGGACTTGTTACACACATTTGTACCTTACAGTCTATGGTTTTGAGAGTGTCCTTACAGTCTCCGTATAATATGGTATCTTTCATTAATTTAGATTAACCCTCTTAATGTCAACATTACCATATTGTTCTAAGACAGTTCTCTTAGCACTATCATAGTTGGTTGCAGGGACTTCAACAGTAATCAGTCCCATATCGTTACGATAGAATGTAACTGTTGCTGTGCGGTTGTTTGTATCAAATAAAGACATAATAATAAAGTAAGTTAGGATACTGGTGGAATAGTGGTTAAGTTTTTAACAACTTGTATGCTAGTTCCATCACGATTTTGAATGAAATTTTTTGCAGCAGTTGGTGTGCTTGCTGTTACTTCTTCTGTAATTTCTTTGGAAGTTCCATCAACTACATAGGTAACTTTTTGAATGAATGTTGTCATTTTGTTGCGAATGAATGTGCAGGTAATCCGTCCTCGAAAATTAATTGAATTAACTTTTCTAGTCGGTTGCGAGTCGCTTTACTGGACTTGCTGTTTACAGGGACATTGATAATCCCATGTGGTTTACGATAGGATTCTGTGTCTCCTGCGGATATCTTGTTGTCTTGTATATCCTGATAGTCATATTTATGTAATCTTATGACCCTTCCAATGGTCTGTGCCATTTCGATTACAGGTAGATTTCTCAGTAATACACTATGAGTTAGACCTCTGACATTGATACCTTCAGATAGGATAGAATAATGAAACAAGATAAACTTCTTGTCATCATCTTCTCCCCATTGAGATAAGGTATCAAAGAATTTATCTCTACGAACTTTCTGTCTGTTAATGTATGCACCATGCTTTGCTGTAATATGCATAATGTCATAATCTCTGGATTTGAGTTCAGTAATGATATCAGTCTGTGCTAACATTGACCACAATATTCTAGTATTAGGTGCTGATACTAGCACCTTAGCATTTGTATCTTCTTCTATGTCATCAAGTATGTCCAGAACAACATCACGATCTATGTCACTAGCATTTTCTTTGTTTCTTTCCTCCTCTCTGTCATATACATTGAGTTTAGGAGATAGTATAAGACCGTTCTTGACTAACTCTGGAGCAGGGACATTAATAAGAGTATTACCAAATACTTTTTTGTTGTTCATACCTCTGTTGTTCTCTGCTGATCTGGTATATTTTGGTGTAGCAGTAAAGAAATACTTTCTAGTCGAATGTCTTGAGAAGTATGATACAGCATCAAAGAAATTGCTCTGGACTGAGTTATGTGCTTCATCAAAATATATTGTATCAACATTGATACTAGAATCAGCAATTTTATGTAATGAATGATATGTAGTGAATATAAGTTGATTCTCTGTGCTGTTGAAATGCCAATGGTCAATTACATCTGTTTTTGTTGTACTCTTGAACTCAGTCTCAGCACTATGAACATGAAGTACCTCTACATCTTTGATGTGTTCTAGGAACTCAGAACATAGTTGCTGTGCTAGTAATATTCTAGGAGCAACAACAATAATAGTTTTAGGTAATGATGATTCTTGTAGTCTCTTGTATGCGTCAGCGATCATACAAATAGTCTTACCTCCACCAGTAGGTACATATATGCAACCCTTTTGATGTTTAGACATCATAGTGATTGTTCTTGATTGATGTGATCTAAGTGCTGTTTTCAAAGTTTCGTTGTCAATAATAATATTATAATGTAAAAGTAATAAAATATCTGCAATATATGTGACAGTTTAGAAATTGTAATCGTAAAATGCTCTCCAACCTTCATGTATGGTAGTAGGATATGTTGAATTGTCTCCACATCTACACCAGTTGCCACTTTTCCTTAAACTAAATTTACTGATTGCACCATCTTCATTTCTAGTGAAATCATATCTTTGAGTATTATTGTTAGTACAATGCCCTGCAAATCCTCCTGCGACTATCTCAGGTTTCCAGTCTTTTTGTAATTGGTATTTGTCCTCTTGTATCCATACATACTTTTCTGTCCTCTTTATGACTGTAGCAGGGTGTATGTCACTATAGTAATAGATACCACAATGATCGCCAACTTTAGGTTGCCATTTAGGTTCTTTTGTCATTTTAATTGAATCTCATAATCAATAGATTTAATACACCAACCACTTGCTGATGTGATTTCTTCAACGAGGTCATCTTCATTGTCTGCTTCCCATACACCAAGTGCTAAGTCTCTAAGTTCAATTTCCTCGTCAAATGTGAGTTTGAATCCGTTGGCATAATCGTCATCAAAATCAAACTCAACTTCAGTTACATTGAATTTCATGAATCCTTCTCTCTCAAAACTAAAACTCTGTAAATGTTTAGAAGTTTATCAAGATTAACTCCTTCGAGGTCAGTCCAGTTACCAACATAATCTAACTGACTTTCATCATATCCACCTGACTTAAGACTAGGTGCTGAGATAAACTCAAATGAACTGTCAATAAAGAAATGCCTACCGAAATAGTCTGACTCAAAAAGTTGTACTGGTAGAAACTTACCATTTGGGTCATTATTGAATTTTTGGAAATCGTAAGTTCTCATGTTTCCTCTGTTTGTTATATCTCTATTATAGCGAATCTAAATCCCTTCGTTCATGTTTGTGTGTAGATTTCTTTACTGTCACATTCTTCCTTGACAATAGTTTCTTTATAAAGTAAATGAAATTCATCTAATCACACCGTCCTGTGGTATTCTGTACTCAGGCATAGGACTAGGCATAGGCATATAATATCCTCTTTCCTCTCTCATTTTTTTCTGTATTAAGATGGCGATACTGGTATCTAACCAATCATTAAGTGATGATGCCATTTGTCTGTACCCAGAACCAACATACATCTGTCCTGCAAATACAGATAGGGTTGCAGTTCCCCAGAACAAATAATAAAACTTAGTCTTAACTTGTGCTTTTAGTTTTTGTTCGATTTTCATTAATTAACTCCAATAGCAAGTTTACTGAATCCTATTGTTAATAGGAATACAAACATAATGACGACATCATACATTTTATTTTTAATATAAAATGGTAGTGCCATCAGTTCAAAAACTATATTGAACATAGCACCAATATAAGTGCTAATATGTAATGTAATAAAGTATCCTAATATTATACCATAAGTACCAATCATTCTTGCCAGAACAATAGGTTTATAGTTTTTCGTTAATGATCTGGATAACTTCATCACATTTGTCAGGATAGTCGTTTTTATCTAAAAAGTGATCTTGAACAGTAAAACCGATCTGATCTAATGCTTCATTATAGCATTTTTTTACATTATTAACAAGTCCTAATATTTCATTATATGCTTGACTGTCCATAATTAATCTATGTTGTAAATCTGGATTTTCCTCTATCTCTCTGAGGATATGATCTAGTTGTTCCATCTGGAATAAATCTAATCCAAGTTTAATTCTATTTCTCATTTTGGTGTGTCTCCCTCCTCGTATTCAGTAACTTCAAACATATTAATTATAGAGTCCATGCCCTCCTTGATATATTTTTGTCTAGTTTCTAATTTAGTGAATACTAATTGACTCCTAAAATAATTATCATATTTAATATACTCCTCTGACATACCATTTATTTTACAGTATTCTTTGAGTCCTTCCCATACCATGTCCCATGCTTCATCAGACATTATATCTCTTGCTTTGTGTTGTTTAGTCATGATTGTCTTACATTGTTAATAAAAACATCTTTAGCGGGATACCTTGCTCTCACTAATTGTTCAATATACCTTCTATCTGATAAGTCAGACTCAATAATAACATTATGAGATCTTCCTCGATCATCAGTATATCTAATTTTGCAAGTGTAGTCGGTCATAGGATTAAAATAGTTTGTGAACCATCAGGATTGTCTGTAATAGTTATTCTTTTATTTGGAAATGATTTTGATAATAATCTTTTTAATTTTAAGTTTTTTAATAGTTTTTTCATCTGTAAATGTGAAACATCATACCATGATAACCAGAATTATATTTCTTACCACTACCTTTCATTTGTAGATGAAATAGTTTCTCTCCATCTTTAGTTCTGAACTCAGCAGTAGTATTATTTAATGTCCACTTACCAGTTTTTACTTTTGCTCTTAATGTATCTAATGGGATAACAGTTATTCTCTCAGAACCTTTTGTGTGCCATATAAGACTGTTAACTGTTTCTCCTTCAAATCCTCTTGCTACGATTACTTCAAAGACTTCCATCTTATTTGTATTAATCCATCTTAAAAATGATGCTGAAACCTTAGTATCAATATTATCTTTATACACTCTGTTTTGATGTATTTCTTTATCAGATAATTTTAACTCAGGGTGCTTTTGTTTTACAATAGACTTTAGTTCTTCATTTGGATAACCAAAGAATTGAGTTAGAAACTGTCCACATAATGTATTTTGTAATTTAAAATGTTTAATCCACTTTGCAGTAGAATATAAACCTACCTGAGTATGATTTTTTGTCACACTCTTTACACTATATCTCCAATCTCTAGTTTCTTCTTTGATATCAACTTTAGTATTCGATCTTCCATCAACGGTATGCTTACCACCAAACATATTGTCAAAAGTTGCTGCAAGTTTATGTTCAAACTCATGTCCTTGAACTTTTGCATTTTTACCTGCGATTTGTGATGCTACCATTTCTGATCTTTTTGGAATTTTCATAAGATATGGGAGAGGTTCGATTTAAAAAGCATTTTCCTCTGGGGTCGCTTACCCATGCCTCCCATGTTTCTATTATAATCCATTTTTTTACACTAGGTAGGGTAAGTGTGACAATTTTTTTATTGTCTCAAGATATTCCTTATGATCTACCATAACAGTTTTACTCTTATAATCCTCGATATAGTCATGTTGCTGTTTAGCATCATCATATAATAATTCTGGATTTTTTCTTGACCACATATAATCCTTGATTGCTTTGGTATTAAACAAATTGATACCTTTCATTACCTGTATATAATTATCATTTCCCCAGTAATCTAACATATCATCAGTATCAAATACATCTAAAAATTCATGTTGTAACTTCTCCTCCATAGTTTTTACCCAGTCAGTTTTATTATCTCTCATGTGTTTCCAGAATTTAGAGTCAGTTCTATTTGTACAATAATGTAAGTTTAAAAACTGTGTGTAGTCAAATAATATTCTATTCTGAACCATATTGAATCTATCTCTATTGTAATCTAACATTTTAAGAGTAGAATTTAAACTCATGAATGTTTCTACCATAAAGGTGAGATATTGGTGAGTTAATGCTTCTAATGGTTCAATAAATCCACCTGATAAACCTACTGCTACACAATTACCTATCCATGCTCTTTTTTGATACCCACTATTCCATTTAATTATTCTAGGTTCTTCATCTAATTTTTCTGAATGATTTATATTTAACCAATTATTGAAATCATTTTTTGCTTCTTCATCAGTAGTAAACTTAGATGAATACAAATAACCCGTACCATATTCATTTTGTGACGGGATTTGCCAAATCCACCCATGTTTAGTTGCATTTGCTAGTGTATAACTTGGAATAAAATCACTATGATTTTTTATCTTCTGTGGTATTGCCCTATCTAATGGTAAATACTGGGATAAATCTACCCACTCTGCACCATCTAACTTGTTAAGTAACATAGCATCAAGTCCAGTTGCATCTACAAATAAGTCTGCACTTACTTCTCCACTCTTTTCACATATAATACTCTGTATATTTTTACCATCAGTTTTTACTTCACTTATTATATCTTCTACGATATTAACTCTACCTTCAAGATATTTAAACAGAAAACTACATAATTTATCTGTTGTAATATGAAATGCAAAATCATGTCTATGTAACTCATTATTAGCAGGGATAGTATTAGTTGCTTCATTAAAATTGATACCACCATTATAATGTCCATTTAACATAGAATAAAATGAACTTACATTACTTGATAACTTATCACTTCTATTATTTGTTTCATCATTCGCAACTTCCACAAATCCATGATAGTATTCTGTATCTGGAATCCAATCTTTAAACAATACACCTAACTTAATTGTTGCATCTAATTCTCTGATAGCATCTTCTGTACTATATCCCAAAGTTTCATTAAACACATCAATAAAACTAGGTGTAGTTCCCTCTCCTACACCTATACTTTGATTCTCTGGATTATAATATAATGAGATATTTACTTTATCTTTCCAAAATACATTGAATAATGCAGCAGTAACTAATCCAGATGTACCTCCTCCAACTATTACTATATTCATACGCAATCATACCCTATTGTTCCAAATGGTTCTGGCGGGTCAGTCTCCCCCATAGTTGATAATAAATGTGCATACGGACTACCTAAACCTATTGAATACTCATAAAACATATTTGAATTATTCATCCAAGAATATGGTAGTATTAATTCTCCACTAGCATTTTGTGAATGATGTGCGATTCTAAAATCTTCCTCTGTAAATGTATCACTTACTATTTTATCTAAGAAATCATTTCCTGTAAAAGCTCCAGGATGTGAGAATATTGGACTGTTTAAGTACTCAGTTGCTTCTTCTTTAATTCTATTCCAATATGGTGTGTCATGTCTTGAACCATATTGATAAGTAAATGATAAAAAAGACTGCAAAGTTTGTATAATATAACTACCATATTGTAACTGTAACATATGGTCATGCACTTCTCTTTCTCTAGCATTATCATTATAAAGATATCTACATATTTGCTCTGCAATAAAATGTGTTGACTCTGCACTGGTTCCAGGACTTGCAGGTTCTATGTTTAATAATGCAGTACCATTTCGCATATATCTTTTGTTCTCAGGGTGGATTATATAATTTGATATATGTGGTATCCATGAGTGTTCTTTATAAAAGAATGTTCTTTGTCCACCATTGACTGTCTCATCAA
>ENA-OSEY01000096-OSEY01000096.1-marine-metagenome-genome-assembly--contig:-NODE-96-length-59857-cov-4.118284_pt1 | contig 59857 bp, 56 predicted proteins | sample MGYA00248465_ERZ534230 | MGnify/ENA primary metagenome ERZ534230 (study PRJEB26409, sample SAMN06344110) | marine metagenome | isolation source: Sea water from surface | place: Atlantic Ocean:Southern... | reverse complement strand
TGTGCTCTTCCGATCTAGCATATATATTGCCCTGGGCTGTTTTTTTATCATTGCGCTAGCTGGAACTGCAGAAAATTACAATCCTATGGAGGTATTACTATTCTACATACTTGTTTGGGTTAATAACTCCTTTGCATTCTTTATTGGAAAAAAAATTGATGCGGTGATTATTAAGGTAGATATGGATCGTAAAAAGGTTGTGTTTTCAAATCGATTAGCTCAATAAAAAAGTATCTCTGACTATTTTACTTATCAAAGTTATTTAACTTGACATCTAGATTTAGGTGCGATTTTTTTGGGAAAAGGGATTGGGAATATAATGGACAGTCAGAAGTTAGCGGGATTTAAAATCTCCGAAATAAGTGAGTTGGTCAGGATAGAGTTTAAAAGAAATGAAAAGACAACTCGAAATCATTTGGGTAAGCCAGACAAAAAAATAAAGCAATCTGTTCTGCGTCAGCTTCAAGAGCATAAGAAATTTTTAAAAAATACTTAGTGGCGATAGTATTATTTCAGAATACCAAAAATAATCACGATCCATGCAAGACCAACTGCGATAGCAGAAATGGCAACAGCAGCACTTGCAGTATCCTTCGCTTGTTTGGCACGATCTCTTTTATCCTCAGAAATATCATCAACTACTCGCTCTATGGCAGTATTCATGCACTCCATCGCAAGTATCATGATGCCTCCCATTATTATTACAGACCTTTCAGCCACTGATAAAGGCAGTGAGAAAGCTGCAATCGTGGAAACAGCATTTGCGAAAACCCATTGGTAGATACTTCGCTCAGTAGTTAAAACGTGAGAAAATCCTTCCCAGGACCATATTGCTCTTTGCGTTATGTAACTAATTATCCTAAAAAACATCGAATGCGGCCTAAAGGAATACTAATTTATGTTTACATCAAACTTTCTCTTCGGAGCTGAGCTCTGATGCTCTTTGCTCCACCAATTCTACAATATGGTCAATCATTTTGGCGTTTTCTATTCTATGGTCTTGTTTCCCAGCCCAATAAACCATTCCGTTTCCTGCACCGCCACCTGTAAAGCCTACATCCGTCATTAACGCTTCACCTGGACCATTTACAACGCACCCTATTATAGACAAACTCATGGGAGTTTTTATGTGTTCGAGCTTTTGTTCTAAAATTTCAACTGTTTTTATTACATCGAATCCCTGCCTCGCACACGATGGGCAAGAAATTATATTTACACCCCTATGTCTCAATCCAAGCGATTTTAGGATTTCATATCCGACTTTTACCTCCTGAACTGGATCTGCAGACAAAGATACACGAACCGTATCTCCTATCCCCATCCACAATAAGCTGCCCAGTCCAATCGCAGATTTAATTGTTCCGCTAGTTAGGCCACCTGCCTCAGTTATTCCAAGATGAATAGGTGCATCTGTTGCTTCAGCTAGTGCTTGGTAAGCAGCAGCCGCCATAAATACATCTGATGCCTTACAGCTTATCTTAAACTCGTGAAAATCATTATCTTGAAGAATTTTAATATGGTCCAAACCGCTTTCAACCATCGCATCAGGGCAGGGTTCGCCATATTTTTCCAGAAGATGTTTTTCCAGTGAGCCGGCATTTACACCTATTCTTATAGCACAATTGTTGTCCTTTGCTGCCTTAATAACTTCTTTAACGCGATCTGCTGATCCGATGTTACCAGGATTAATTCTTAAACATGATGCGCCAGCTTCTGCAGACTCAATACCCCTTTTGTAGTGAAAATGAATGTCGGCGACTATCGGCACTGAGCTATTTTTGACAATTTCTTTTAATGCCGCGCTGCTTGCTTCATCGGGAACTGAGACTCGAACTAAATCTGCTCCAGCTTCCGCTGCTGACGTTATTTGTTTAAGGGTTGCTTTGACATCAGTTGTATCTGTATTTGTCATAGTCTGTACTGATATTGGTGCATCCCCACCAATCGCAACATTACCGACTTTTATTTGCCTAGACCGCCGCCTCTCTATGGTGCGCCAGGGACGAACATGGTTGATAGACATACTAATCCTCGAATGTTACCAATTTATTGGTTGTAAGGCTAAAACTAAGTTACGATTCTATCAAGGCACCTATTGATCAAGTGACTCAGCAGTGAAGCCATTTAATCCTAGCTCGGCAACTAACTTCTGCAAATCTGGATCACTTTTTATTTGTGCGGGTTCATAACTCAAGATTATAGATTGAGGATCCAAAGTGATATCTTTCACAACATTTACACCTTTACCGGCAGGACCATACAGAACGCCATCTATTGCCATGTAAACATAGCCAGACATACCAGCTAGTAGTTTAGGGGCGCTCTCGGTCTGAGGAAGGGCAAATTCTACTCCTGGTTGCATCAAATTTTTGTAAATTACAGATCCATCAGCCGCGACAATTTCGATCCAAGCTTCTTTTGAGGTAACTAATGTTACAACAGGAGGAGTGTCGGCAGATACTTTAGGAAAGTTTATCTGAAGATTTTCATCTGTACTATTTTTTCTGGGTATTAAATCAGAAATAATTTCTTCGATTCCAATTTCTTCGCTGGATGGAATTGGCGCAAAAAGCCCAAATTGATTTGGATCTAGCTTAGATATAGGTTCGTCTCGGGCGACAATGACGGGTTGATCTAGTGCAGTTGATCTGTAAATTCTGTTGATCCTAGATGACCCTTCCTGAAAATTTTCTGTATTGTCCAGCATAAGATTATTTCTAATATTCAGTGCTGTAGGTAAGTTTTGCAGCTCTGTAAGTACTACTGGCTGACTTTCTGTAGGAGTTATATCAACTTTTTGTATTTCTTGAAAAAATGACCAAGCTCCATATCCCAGGGCTGAAACTAAAGCGATCGTAACACAAAGAGAACCTACGGCACCTGGCTCAATATTTTCATACCATTTTTGTTGCTTTGGTAAATACGCTGTAGTCGGCCTGATGAATAGACTATCTTCTAGATTTCTATTGCTGTATTTTTTTTCTTTCTCTTTTGCACTTTCCTTTGCCATGCCATGCATGGTCTCAAAGCCGCTTTCATTGCAAAAAAGTGTATAGATAATGTCTGGGTCTAGTTCAAGATAGCGTGCGTATGATCTAACAAAACCGGCAATAAAACCCTGGGATTCAAATACTGTCGTATCGCAGTTTTCTATTGCTGCTACATAGTTCGCCTTAATCTTCAATTCTTTTTCGACATCCAGTAATGACTTGCCTAATGTAGCACGTTCACCTCTCAAAATATCCCCAAGACGAAAGTCATAATCATCGAACCCTTTAGGGTGCGCTGTTTGAGAAGTTTCGCTACCTTTGGGCTCTCGCCATTTCATATTTCACTCAACCAAAAATATTTTGACGTCGATTCGCAAATTGCATGCCAAATACCTAGCACAATTACAATATAATGCACATATCCGTTCGATTGTGGTGCTAGGCGGTAAGTTCAGTCCTGTTCAGTGCGCAATGAGACCAGAGTTCGTCCATCACTCTAACCAAATAATCGATTTCCTGGGTTCCATGCATTGGAGAAGGTGTAAAGCGCAGTCTTTCTGTTCCTCTGGGTACAGTTGGGAAATTTATAGGCTGAACATAGATTTTGTGGTTTACCAATAATAGATCAGATAGTTTCTTGGTATGAACTGGATCACCTACAATAACGGGTACGATATGAGACCCATGATCAATAATTGGTAATCCTAGACTTTTTAAACGCATTTTTAGTATCTTTGCGTTGAGTTGATGTTTTTCTCTAACCTCATGGTGTTCTCTTAAATATTGAACTGAAGCTAAAGCGCCGGCCGCCAAAGCTGGAGCTAGTGAAGTTGTAAAGATAAAACCCGGGGCATAACTTCTAATTGCGTCACAAACCTTTGCACTTGCTGCGATGTATCCACCCATCACCCCGTATGCTTTTGCGAGGGTTCCATTGATTATATCTATTCGGCTCATTAGCTCTTCTTGCTGTGCGACCCCCGCACCGGTGGCTCCATACATGCCTACCGCGTGAACTTCATCTATATACGTCATGGCCGAAAACTCTTCAGCCAAGTCACAGATCTCTTTTATCGGTGCAAAGTCACCGTCCATTGAATAAATTGATTCAAATGCTATCAATTTTGGGTTTGAACTGTTGTCTTCTTGTAAAAGTCTGCGAAGGTGCTTCATATCATTATGCTTAAAAACCCTTTTTTCGCCACCATGTCTGCGAATACCCTCGATCATGGAGGCATGGTTTAGCTCATCCGAATATATTACCAAATTAGGTAGTAATTTTGCTAATGTAGATAGTGTTGCATCATTTGCAATGTAGGCACTCGTAAACAGTAAAGACGACTCTTTGGAGTGAAGGTCCGCCAACTCTCTTTCAAGTTCTTTGTGGTAAACAGTTGTTCCAGAGATATTTCTCGTCCCGCCTGAACCGGCTCCTGCTTCGTCGAGCGCCTCGTGCATAGCTTCAAGCACTAAATTATTTTGCCCCATTCCCAGATAATCGTTTCCGCACCAAACTGTTATTTTGTCTAGGTCACCGTTTGGCGATTTCCATGCTGCGTACGGAAAATTCCCGCGTTCGCGTTCTATATCAATGAAGGTTCTATATCGGCCTTCTTCGTGCAAACGATTTATTGCAGCTTCAATATGATCTTCATAGTTCATTATTTTCTCTTCCAATTGGGTCGTTTGAAAGCATACTTTCTAACATTCCTTAAAACAACATATTCATAAAATTAAATATGTCAAAAAAATAAACTTTTCACTTTCGTTTTGAGTAATAAATAGCAGGAGTTTAAGAAGAAGCTAGTTAAAAAATGGTGCTGATTGACGCATCTGGTTGAGTAATTCGTACCCAATATATAAAAGTTTAAATAAAACGGTTGAATAAATATAAGACTGTTCAGGTTACAAATTTGCGACTAGGATATTGTTAACTCTCTATTTGGGTTTAAGAAATAATTCGTAAATAACAAACATCGGGCTTTGCATGTTTGGAGGATTTAAAAAACATCGTTTAGTTTTAAAAGATTGTAATATATTCTTTGTTGAGAACGGCAAGGGTACCCCTGTGGTCCTCTTACATGGATTTCCTCAAACCCACGCGATGTGGGCTAATGTAGCCCCATTACTATCAAACGGCTATCACGTTATTTGCCCTGACCTACGCGGATATGGTCAATCGGCGAAGCCACTAGGTTATGAAAATTATACTTTTCGCAATATGGCAAAAGATGTCGTTGCTATTTTAAAATCCCAAAATATCAAAAAGGCGCATTTCATTGGCCATGACAGAGGTGCTCGAGTTGCCTATCGGTTGGCTATAGATAATCCAGAATTAGTATCTTCCACGATGTTTATGGATATAGTCCCAACGAATACAGTATTTACCGAGCTATCTGCATCATTAGCTTTCTCATACTATCATTGGTTTTTTCTATCCCAACCTTTTCCAGTTCCTGAAAAACTTATAGAAAGGGACCCTGATCAATTTTATAATAGCTGTCTTCAAGGATGGGGTGCCACAGGCATTAATGCTTTTTCAAAAAACCAACTAAATGCTTATCAAAAAAGCTGGAGAAATAAATCCTGTATACGCGCAATGTGTGATGATTATAGAGCAGCATATCACATTGATCAGCATCATGAGGCTGCTGACGGTAATTCCCCAATTAAAGTACCATTTGCCGCTGTATGGGGCAGGGATGGGGTTATGGCAAAAACGTTTGATATGGACTCTGTTTGGAAAACTAAAGGGAAACTTTATTCAAGGATAGAAATGCCAGGGGGGCATTTTTTTGTTGATCAATATCCCTTGGAGACTGCTGAAATGATCGACAATTTTATAAAAAAAGTAGGGGTGACAAAATGAAACTTTTGTTTCTTCATTTTTTTCTCTCGGATTGAGCCACCTGTAAAAGCATCTCTAAAGGTACAAATCCACGCAGAAATTGGCCACCCAAAATAAAAGTTGGTGTTCCACTGATTTGAAGTTTTTGAGCTAATTCTGCAGTGCGAGAAATTTCCTTTAAAACTGCATCGGATTCCATTTCTTTAAGAAGTTCGTTGGGGTCTAGTTTTAGCTCTGTGGCTATTCTTCGAAGATAAATTTCATTCGGCTCTGCAGTAAGTGTCAAAAGGATCTCGTGAGCTAACTTATATTTCTCTGATCCACCAATATTCTTAACCGCTATCGCAAATTTTGAGGTAGTAAGTGAAGCTTCCCCTAAAATAGGAAATTCTTTAACAATAAATCGAATATTGTCATCTTCTTTCAGTAATTCTCTAACTATTTCAGCGGCTTTTCGACAATAGCTACATTTATAATCTACAAATTCCACCAACGTTATATCGCCGTCTAAGTTTCCTCCGACATACGAGTAATTGTCATAAAATATTTCTTCATAATTGGATTTGATCAGCTCTTCATCTTCAAGAATTTCGATCGCCGCTTCCCGCTTTCTCACAAGATCGGCAGCTTCAAAAATTATATCTGGGTTCTCAAGAATGTATCGTCGAATTTCTTTTTGCAAAACTTCTCGATCTGCATTTGTTAAATTGTTCAAATCTAGCGCAATCACCATTGAACTGAATGCAAAGAGTAATATTGACGTTAACAGTGCTTTATACAAAATTTTACCAAACCTAAGTTCGCTGCAAGTTATTTAATCTACGATCAAATCTCTGATTTTTTGAACGTGTTAAATGCGTTTTAATGCTGTTTTTAAAAAGTTCAACTTGTCTCTTTTTTATATTATGTATCTTTTTGGGTATACAGTAATTGCAAGTGATTTGAACTTTGAAAAGAATTTTTGGAATATTAGGATGAAGAACTCAGCTCGTGGTAGAGTGGATCCATTTATCGTTATGGATGTTATGGAGGCCGCCCGACAAATTAGTAAATTAGGGCATGAAGTAATACATTTGGAGGTTGGGCAGCCTGGCACTGGAGCCCCCACCTTGGCTAAAGAAAAAGTGATAAATGGTTTGTCTGACTCTACGATGGGTTACACCGTTGCGTTGGGTATACCAGAATTAAGAGAAAAAATAGCTGATTTATACTGGCGATGGTACAAAATTAAAGTCGATCCAGAGAGAATTATAGTAACACCTGGTTCATCGGGATCATTTATACTCGCCTTCACAGGGCTATTTGATGTTGGTGATACTGTGGGAATAGGATCGCCTGGCTACCCAAGTTACAGGCAAATTCTCAAAGCTCTCAGTCTAAATACGTGTGCGATAAAGACAACAAGTGATAATAAATTCCAACCTGTAGCTACTGACATTAATTATAATAACCTTGATGGTTTACTAATTGCTTCACCAGCTAACCCAACAGGTTCTATGTTAAATAAAGATGAACTAGAGGGGCTGATGGAGGCATGTGATCAGAAACAAACAGTTTTCATTAGCGATGAAATTTATCATGGAATTGAATATGATGCGAGGGCTGTATCCGCTTTAGAAATTTCTGATGACTGTTTTGTTATAAATTCATTTTCCAAATATTTTTCCATGACCGGTTGGAGATTAGGGTGGATAGTCGTTCCTTATGATTACATTCGGCAATTCGAAAGATTGGCACAAAATCTATTTATTTGCGCCCCCCACATATCACAAGTCGCGGCTCTGGGCGCATTAGATTCTCATGATGAGTTAAATCAAAACCTCAAAACATATAGGGCAAATCGAGCTTTGCTAATAGAGCAACTACCCAAAATAGGTTTTAAAAAATTTGCTCCTCCAGATGGTGCGTTTTACTTTTACATAGATGTTTCAGAATATACAGATAATAGCCTAAATTTCTGCAAGGCAATTTTGGAAGAGGTGCGTGTAGCAATAACTCCAGGGATTGATTTTGATCCGGAGCGTGGACTTGAAACTGTTCGGTTGTCATACGCCTGCAGCACTTCAGATCTAAAGAAGGGAATAAGACGACTTAATAATTTCATGAGCAAGTACAGACTTTAAAATGAAATATATAAAAATATTTTTTTTGTTGTCCCTGATATGGGCAAATTTTGGACCTAAAATTGGTAGCCATCCAATATTTCAAATGGCGAATGCTTCAAATTTCAATGCTATTTATGATTTCCGATTAAAATTGGATGAGGCAGTACCTTTCAGAGTTTATAGTTTTAATCATCCTAATAGGATTGTCCTTGAGTTGCATACATCTGCTATCAAAGGTCTTGAAAATTTAGAAATAACAAGGTCACCACTTTTAGGAGAAATAAAATTTTCGAAAGGTTTAGATGGGTGGTCAACTATTTCTATCGAATTAGCCAAACCAGCAAAAGTCCAAAATCTAACCATGGACCAACATAAATTGCACGGTTTGGATGCAGAACTAAGTTTTGCACTGGTTCCAATCGAACAGGAAGAGTTCAATAAAATGGTTAGAGTTTTTGCTGACGACCGCTTTGATACGCTTCCCATCGGTGTTAAAAATGAGGACTTTGAAAATACAAATAATAATTTGACCGTAGTTATTGATCCGGGTCACGGTGGACTGGATCCCGGTGCGCAGGTTGAAAGTATTCGAGAATCAGATTTGATGCTCACTTTGGCCAGGGTGGTAGCGGAAGAAATTAACGCCCTTGATAACACAACTGTCATTCTAACTAGGACAACCGATGAATTTACTTCATTGGACAAAAGACTTACATTAGCAGTTCAAGTTGGTGCCGATCTATTTATTTCTTTACATGCAGACACTGTTGAAATGGGTAAAGCGTCTGGATCAACTGTTTATACATTATCAAACGAAGCTTCTGACAAAGCGAGTGCAAGATTGGCTGCCAGACATGGCGGAAACGAACTTATTTCTGGTCTAGATCTTTCTGGCGCAGAAACAGCAGTAACATCTGCCTTAATGGGTCTGTTGAGACGGGAGAATACTGTACGATCTAATACATTTTCAAAATCAATTATAAAGAATTTGGAAACCTTTGATATTAAGCTAAATCCTAAATCTTCCCGAAAGGCAAACTTTTCTGTATTAAAGCTACCTAGTGTACCCTCAATTTTGATCGAAACTGGTTTCATGTCTACGAGTTCTGATTTAAAAAACTTACAAGATCAAGATTGGGCTGAGAAATTTGCTTTAGCGATATCTTCAGGAATTTTAGAGTGGATTGAAGAGGATCAGTTGTTTGCAAAGAATAGAATGGAATGACGCGGAACATAAAATATAATGCTCGAACTGAGGTTACCATTTTTTATTAAGCTGCGAATTATAGAATTGCTTGGTCAATTCGTTCGCAGTGTGTTCGGCTTTTTGGGCACTATTTTTACTCTCATTACTATGAGTACCATTGTTTGTGGGCTGTCTTTAGGTGGTATTTTTTGGGTTTATGGCCGCGATTTGCCAAGCCATGAATTTCTTGCTCAGTACAAACCTCCAACTATTAGCCGAATTTATTCCGCGGAAGGAAAAATAATTGATGAATTTGCAAAAGAAAGACGGTTATTTACGCCAGCAAATCAAATCCCAGATTTGATAAAAAATGCGTTTATTTCCGCAGAAGATAAAAATTTTTATGAGCATCCGGGTTATGATATGAGAGGTATTTTAGCCGCTTTAGTCGATGCAGTTCAGTCGAGAGGTAAGCGAATACGGGGAGCATCAACAATAACGCAGCAAGTTATGAAGAATTTCCTACTGGATCGTTCGCGAAGAGCGGAGCGAAAGGTTAAAGAAATAATATTGGCTACTCGTATCGAGAGAAGTTTGACAAAAGAACAAATTCTCGAACTTTACTTAAATGAGATCTTCTTGGGTCAGAATTCTTATGGAATCACAGCCGCTTCTCAGACTTACTTTAATAAAACCTTAGATGAATTAGCTCCACATGAAGCAGCATTTCTGGCTGCTTTGCCTAAGGCACCATCAGATTACCATCCTGTTCGTGAGAAAGAACGTTTATTGGAACGGCGTAATTATGTTTTGAAAGAAATGTTCCAGAATGGTTATCTTCCGAAGAGAATTTATGAGTATGAATTAACACAACCCATTAAATCGGTGCAGGGTCGAGATTATGCAGGTTTTCGAGCTAAATTGCCGAGTCGTAACTACTTCACGGATGAAATAAGACGGCAACTCAGCGGGACTTTTGGAGAAGAAGAGTTCTTTACGGGAGGTATGACGGTTCGATCGACTTTTGATCCAATTTTGCAACGAAAAGCTGCTCTGGCTTTACAGAGAGGTCTTGAACGATATGACCGTCAGCAAGGCATTTGGCGTGGTACTGGCAAAAAGGTTCCGTTCGCAATTTTAAATGATGAGGCAAAGTGGCAAAATTCATTGGCTAGTTTAAAGCTACCTAGAGACATAAATTTAGATGGTCAATGGATTCCAGCGGTTGTTCTTGGAATTGAAAATTCTGAAGTGCGTATTGGCATCGAGGGGATTGAGGAGACAGCTGAAGGTAGTTGGATTCCACCAACTGATATGACTTGGATTAAAAAGGTTTTTGCTTCGGGAAAGCTGGTAGATGTAGTTGGGCAATTTTCAGATTTTCTTAATATTGGAGATGTTGTTCTGGTCCGAAGGCTTAATGATCAGGATGGTAATTTTTTGCATTGGAGTTTGCGGCAAGTTAGTGAAGTTCAAGGCGCCTTTATGGCAATGGATGTCAACAATGGACGCGTTATTGCAATGCAGGGGGGCTTTTCTTATGAATCGTCGGTTTTTAACCGCGCTACACAAGCAAAAAGGCAGCCTGGATCCAGTTTTAAACCATTTGTTTACGCCTCAGCTTTAGATAGCGGGTATTCTCCAGCTACAGTTGTTGTGGATGCTCCAATTGAGATCGATACCCCACAAGGTTTGTGGCGTCCCAAGAATTCGAATGATAAATTTTATGGTCCAACTCCACTTCGGACTGGAATAGAAATGTCACGAAATCTCATGACAATTCGTTTAGCTCGAGAGGTGGGTCTAGATATAATTGCGGAGTATGCTGAAAAATTTGGCGTATATGATAATATGAAAGAATTCCTTGCAAACTCTCTTGGTTCCGAGGAAACAACATTATATCGGATGGTAGCGGCTTACGCCATGTTTGCAAATGGTGGCGAACGAGTTATGCCTACTATGGTTGATAGAATACAAGATCGATATGGTAAAACTATATTTAAGCATGATCAGCGAATTTGCTTAGATTGCGGAATTGATCAATTATCTTTGGGAGATGTTCCTACGATTTTAACTAATAGAGAGCGCGTTATGGACCGAATAACCGCTTACCAATTAACATCTATGATGGAGGGGGTAGTCTCCCGTGGCACCGCGAGGAGGACAGTTAACCTAGCTGTCCCAACTGCAGGAAAAACTGGCACTACCAATGAAGCAAAAGATGTCTGGTTTTTAGGCTTCACGTCCAACATTGTAGCAGGCTGCTACATTGGGCATGACATTCCACGGCCTTTGGGACGGGGGTCCGGGGGTGGTTCTATGTGTGGTCCTGTTTTTAATGAGTTCATGTCCGCTGTAACGGAGATTTATGGAGGAGCTGATTTTATAATACCGCAAGGCGGCAAGTTTATTAAAATCGATAGATACTCTGGAGAGCGGCTTCCAGATCATGCCGACGGTGAGCACGTTGTTGCGGAATTTTTTCGGGATGGTGAGGAACCAAAGTTTGGCTTAACTTTTGACGGGGGCTTTGCAATGGGTAGTAATTTTACTTTGATCAAGCCTGGTGAAACAGTTCTTCGAGAAATCAAAACAACCACTGGGGAAACAGTTTTAGTAGCCCCAAAAGCAACGTTGGGAACTTTAAGCGCAGGAGGTTTATACTGAGCTTGCTCTTGGCGCATCACTGGTTTAACTAATTTCTTGACTGCTATTGGGGTAAGTTTCAGATATGCGCGCTGACATACAGATTATTATTAGTGAAATCGACAAATCTTTATCGCTCTTAAGGCAGAGGCTCGATTGGGATAACGTTAGAAAAAAGCGAGAAGAATTTGATGCTTTGACGGAAGATCCTGATCTTTGGAATGAACCTGATAAAGCCCAAAAGCTAATGCGGGAACGGCAGAATTTTATTGATCGAGTGGATGCTCATGATGCAATGAGCACTGAATTGAAAGAGAACATTGAGTTAATCGAATTAGCTGAAGTCGAAGCTGATGAAGAAATATTGCAAGAAGTACTTACAGCTTTACAACTGCTCAAAAACAGGGCCTCAGCGAAAGAATTAGAGGCTTTATTGAACGGTGAGGCAGATGGCAATGATACATTTCTTGAGATCCATGCTGGAGCGGGAGGTACAGAAAGTTGTGATTGGGCAGGAATGATTTCTAGGATGTATGTAAGGTGGGCTGAAAGGTCAGGCTATAAAGTTGAACTTCAGTCGGAAACGGCCGGTGATGAAGCGGGACTTAAATCTGTAAGTTACAAAATCTCTGGTCAAAATGCCTATGGATGGCTCAAAACTGAAAGTGGTGTGCACCGATTAGTAAGAATTTCACCTTTTGACTCAGCCGCAAAAAGGCATACCTCTTTTTGCTCAGTATGGGTTTACCCCGTTGTAGATGATAATATTGATATTGATATCAGTCCTAACGACATCAGGATCGATACTTTTCGTTCATCCGGAGCGGGGGGCCAGCATGTGAATACAACAGACTCCGCAGTTCGGATAACACATAATCCCACTGGAATCGTTGTCACAAGTTCTGAAAAGTCGCAGCATCAAAATCGTGATATAGCGATGAAGGCACTAAAGTCTAGGCTTTACCAGATGGAGTTAGACCGTAGAAATGCTGCAATTACGGAAGCACATGAGAATAAAGGTGATGCCGGTTGGGGTAATCAAATCAGGTCATATGTGCTTCATCCATACCAAATGGTTAAAGACTTAAGAACTTCTTATGAGACTTCGGATACGAAAGGCGTGCTAGACGGCAATATTGATGAATTTATGGCAGCAACGTTAGCCCTTGATTTATCTGGCAAATCGAGAGCAGAGGCAACATCTTGAAATTGATAACTTTTAAGTTAAAGTGCTGAGAGCTGTTGGATAAGTGATTGATAATCAGTGGATATTTTAAACAAAGAGGCTTGGGAACAAAAAGCGCTTATTAAGGCTGGAGCGTTGAGTGTTTCAGAATTAATGCAGGAGACTTTAGCTCGCATAGAGTTAGTTAATCCTAAAGTTAACGCTTTAGTTAATATATTGAATAAAGAGGCCTGTGAGAAGCTGACGTCAGCAGATTGCCCTCTTGGAGGGGCTTTGGGCGGGGTGCCCATGGCAATTAAAGATCTAGCGAATGTAAAAGGTTTTAAAACTACCGAAGGATCTCCTTTGTATTCCGAGAGAGTAGCTCGAAAAGATGATCAAATGGTTGCTCGATTAAGAGCCGCAGGAGCATTATTTATTGGAAAAACAAATACGCCTGAGTTTGGACTGGGCAGTAACACCTTCAACCCGGTGTACGGTAAAACTAAAAACCCGTATGATCTCACCAGGACATGTGGTGGCTCGTCTGGAGGAGCGGCAGTCGCGTTAGCCACCAGAATGCTAAGTATTTCTGACGGATCTGATATGATGGGATCTCTAAGAAACCCAGCTGCTTGGAATAATGTTTATGGTCTGCGTCCCACTTGGGGACTTGTTCCTCCTGAGCCATCAGGGGAAATCTTCCTGTCTCAGCTCTCAACTTTAGGTCCAATGGCCCGATCGCCAAAGGATTTGGCTTTGCTTTTGGATGTTCAAGCAAATCATTTTGACAATAAATCTTATGTTTCACAGAGTAAGAGTTTTTCGAATTTTACAGCACAACCACGCATGGAAGGTATCAAAATTGGATGGTTAGGGGATTGGGGTGGAACACTTGCTTTTGAGGATGAATTGCTAGATCTAGCGCAAAATGCCTTGAACGAGATGTCTTCGCTAGGTGCGATTATTCGTGATCTAAAGGCTCCATTTGCGATGAATGACATCTGGACGTCTTGGTGCGATTTACGTGCCTGGCAAATTACAAACGGATTGAGAGATATATACGAAGATATCGAGAAGCGGAAGAATTTAAAGCCTGAGGCTGTTTGGGAAATCGAAAATGGTTTGTCCTTATCAGGTCAAGATATATATGATGCGGCTTTGAAGAAGTCGAAATGGTATAACTCGGCATCAGAACTCTTTGAAAAATTTGATTTGCTCGTTTTGCCGAGTACTCAAGTGTGGCCATTTGATCTGGCAGAAATTTATCCAGTGTCCATTAAAAATGAGAAAATGGATACTTATCACAGATGGATGCAAGTAACCATCCCAGCAGGTTTGCTAGGTTTGCCTGTTGTCAATATACCAATTGGATTTGGTAAAACAGGTTTGCCAGCCGGAATACAACTCATAGGCTCGAAAGGATCCGATGGCTATATTTTAAGTATTGCCCAAGCATGGCATGAGCACACAAAATGGCCTTATGTAAATATTCCAAATTTTAATTAGAAAAGCGCCTTTTTATTATGCTGAATTATTTGGTTGAAATGTTCGAGCCTGGTTTCAATCTGCCATAATAATAAGATTTACATTGCGGATAAGGTGCCCTTTATATAAGCCGTTATCAAAAAGGAGATTTTTTATGGCTCTTGCTTTCATCGCACCAGGGCAGGGTGCGCAGTTCATAGGGATGGGTCTAGAACTGGCTGAGTCATATCCTCAGTCGCGCCTTGTTTACGAAGAGGTTGACGACGCTTTGGGTGAGAAATTAAGCGATCTGATTTGGCACGGGTCAATAGAAGATTTAACACTGACAGAGAATGCGCAGCCAGCGTTGATGGCGACTACTTTAGCGGCCTTCAGGGCTCTTCAGTCTGAGGGCTTAAAAGTAGAGGACGCCAAATTCGTGGCTGGACATTCCTTGGGTGAGTATTCCGCCTTAGCCATGGCTGGGTCTTTATCAATAGGCGATGCAGCCAAATTGCTTCGTATTCGCGGAAGAGAAATGCAGAACGCGGTTCCTGTTGGAATTGGCGCTATGGCTGCGATTTTGGGTCTGACCTACAGCGATTTAGTGGAGGTAGCTAAAAAAGCTGCTGATAATGAGGTTTGTCAAGCGGCTAACGATAACGACCCCTCGCAAGTTGTTGTTTCTGGGCACAAAGATGCAGTGGAAAGAGCAATAGAAATTGCAAAAGAAATGGGTGCAAAGCGTGCAGTGCTTCTGCCTGTAAGTGCGCCATTTCATAGTGAGCTAATGGCTCCAGCCGCTCTAAAAATGGAAGACGCACTTTCAAATACCTCTGTAGCAGACCCGGAAATTCCTCTGGTTTCTAATGTAAAAGCGCAAGCAGTAGCTTCAGCTGATGAAATTCGCAGTTTGCTTGTAGCTCAAGTTACGGGGGTTGTTAGGTGGAGAGAGTCAATTGAGTGGATGGCGAGTAATGGAGTAACAGATATGTGGGAAATTGGTGCAGGAAGAGCACTTTCTGGAATGGTGCGTCGGATTGATCGCTCTATTTCATGTTCATCTGTTTCCAAACCTGAAGAAGTTAAAAAAGTAATTCTTTCACAAAATGAGATGAGATAATGTTTAATTTAAATGGTAAAAATGCACTCATTACTGGTGCTTCTGGGGGAATTGGAAAGGCTATTGCGGAGACGCTTCACGCATCTGGAGCCAGGTTAACCATTAGTGGCACTCGCATGGAACCTTTGGAGGAACTTGCAAATAGTTTAGGTGATAGGGTTCACATAATGGGCTGCGATTTATCTAATGGTGTTGAAGTTGAAAATTTATCTAAAGGCGCTCAGGAAAAAATGGGTTCGGTAGATATTTTGGTAAATAATGCCGGCATAACAAGAGATAATTTATTCTTAAGAATGACAGATGAGGACTGGGCTAGTGTTTTGGAGGTAAATCTGACTTCCACTATGAAACTTTGTCGTGGAGTGTTAAGAGGAATGATGAAGTCGAGATGGGGCCGAATTGTAAATATTGGCTCAGTAGTTGGTTCTACTGGCAATCCTGGTCAAGGAAACTATGCTGCCTCCAAGGCAGCATTAGTTGGTATGTCGAAGTCTTTGGCTAATGAAGTAGCTTCTCGAGGCATAACCGTAAATTGTATTGCTCCAGGTTTTGTAAAAACTGCTATGACTGAAAAGTTAAACGAGAAGCAACAAGAGGCAATCAAATTGCAAATACCAGCCGGAAGAATGGGAGAAGTATCAGATATAGCTTTTGCAGCGTTATATCTGGCATCCGAAGAAGCATCTTATATTACTGGATCAACTCTACATGTAAATGGTGGTATGGCGATGCTTTAATGCCCTTTGGAAAATAGCTCCAGACGATGATAATCTCTGCAAGATAGACTTTCAAAATCGTGCCGCTTGATTTTAATTTTTTAAAAAAAATTAAGTAAAAATGTTTGCCAATTGCTCATGCTATGATATAGGCGGCTCATAAAATCAGGCAGAATTTCAGAATTGCCAAGTTTCCAGTTAGGATTTTTAGAAACTAGCTGGGCTATGTAACGGCCCATTCTGGGCGAAACGGGCTTGGCCCATTATTTGATGAGGGAAATACTATGAGTGATATCTCAGACCGCGTGAAAAAAATTGTTGTCGAGCATCTAGGGGTCGATGAAGATAAAGTAGTTGATAATGCATCTTTTATTGATGATTTAGGTGCAGACAGTTTGGATACAGTTGAGTTAGTAATGGCATTTGAAGAAGAGTTCGGTATAGAAATCCCAGACGATGCTGCTGAAAATATCCAATCATTCGGCGATGCCGTTAAATTTATCGAAGACGCGTCTTAGTATTTTCAAGTTAATAGCGATTATTGCCCTTGTCATAGGACAAGGGCTTTTTATTGGGCGATTTTGTTGCTGGCCTTGCTCAACGAGCATTAGTCGAGTTATTAAGTATTCTAAAATGCTTTAAACAAAGGAATGAACATGCGTCGAGTAGTGGTAACGGGTCTTGGTTTAGTAACGCCATTAGCTTGTGGCGTTTCGGACACCTGGGCCAGGCTTTTAGATGGTCAATCGGGCGCCGGTAAAATTACTAGATTTGATCCGTTAAGAGTTACTACAAAATATGCCTGTGAGGTTCCTTTTGGGGATGGGGCAGATGGGACATTTAATCCCGATGACTGGATGGAGCCAAAAGAACGCCGTAAAGTAGATGATTTTATTCTGTATGGAGTTTCCGCCGCAGAACAGGCGGTTACTGATGCTGGTTGGAAACCTAATAATGAAAAAGACTTAGAACGAACTGGAGTTATGATAGGATCAGGGATTGGTGGTTTAAACTCAATTGCTGAAACTGCCGTTTTGATCCATGAAAAGGGTCCAAGACGTGTATCCCCGTTCTTTATACCCGGAGCATTAATTAATCTTATATCTGGCCAAGTAAGCATAAAGTATGGTTTTAAAGGCCCAAATCATTCTGTAGTCACAGCCTGCTCTACAGGCGCACATGCCATCGGCGATGCAGCTCGTCTGATAATGACCGATGACGCCGATGTAATGATAGCTGGGGGCGCAGAGGCATCAATATCAGAAATAGGTATTGCCGGATTCAATGCTTGTAAGGCATTATCAACCAAATTTGAAAGTGAGCCGACGGCTGCTTCACGGCCCTATGATATGAACCGTGATGGTTTTGTAATGGGTGAGGGTTCAGGAATTGTGGTTTTAGAGGAACTTGAGCATGCGGTTTCTCGAGGGGCAAAAATATATGCCGAGATACTAGGTTACGGCCTGTCCGGAGACGCTTATCACATAACCGCACCGTCAGAAAATGGTGAAGGCGGTGAGAGGGCTATGCGAGCCGCCTTATCAAAAGCAAAACTCGATCCTGAGGACATTAACTACATTAACGCTCATGGGACATCAACTATGGCTGATGTTATTGAGCTTGCAGCGGTTGAAAGATTAATGGGTGATGCCGCTGGGAAAGTAAAAATGTCATCGACAAAATCGATGACAGGACACCTTCTGGGAGCAGCCGGAGCTATAGAAGCTATCTTCTCAATATTAGCCATCCGCGATCAGGTTGTTCCTCCTACTATAAATCTCGACGAGCCAGCTGTAACGACGCAAGTTGATTTAGTCGCCAATCGGAATCAAGAATGTGAAGTTAATTACGCTTTGTCTAATTCTTTTGGTTTTGGAGGTACTAATGCCTCATTACTTTTGGGTAAACTGCAATAATGTTACGCTCTTTGGCGTCGAACATGCTAACCGTTTTGATTTTTGGCTTTTTCCTGATTGGCGCCATAGGTATTTGGGGTAAGTCGCAATATGTGGCAGAGGGTCCACTTCAAAATGCAATTTGTTTCAAAGTCAAAAGTGGCACCAGCATGCGCACTGTGGTTCAAGACTTGGTTAATGATAAAGCAATTTCTTCAGAATTTGTTTTTAGGGTTGGCATGGAATCCAGTGGTCTGTCTCGAAAAATCAAAGCTGGAAGTTTTTTAGTCCCCGAAAATGCTTCAATGGCGGAAATATCAAAGCGACTTACTGAGTCTGGCGTTAGTAATTGTGGTAATCAAATAATTTACCGTGTTGGTGTAACATCGCTAAAAATTGAAATAAGGGATACTGATCCCAATACGGGCAAGATGGTTAAGGTTGGCGATTTTATTTTTGATGAGTTTGCAGATGAAAAAATTAATGAGTTTGCCTCTGAGCACTCCACCAGGTTTAGAGTTGCTCTGGCCGAGGGGGTGTCGAGTTGGCAAGTATATAAGGCATTGTCGGAGATAAAATTCTTATCGGGCAAGTTAGAAAATATTCCTGACGAAGGAACTATTGCACCGGCGAGTTATGATTTTGTTATAGGTATGACAAAAGAGGCATTAATTAAAAAAATGCAAGAAAGGCAAGCGTCTATTCTGAACGAAGCATGGAATGCTCGGCAGCCAAATCTTCCAATTAATACAAAACAGGAAGCACTTATTTTAGCCTCAATTATCGAGAAAGAAACATCCTTGAAAACAGAACGAGGTAAAGTTTCATCCGTGTTTGTAAATCGATTATTGCGAGAAATAGCATTGCAAACAGATGCTTCGGTCGTATACGGAATTACCAGAGGAAAAAAAGTCCTTGGTAGGGGGCTTCGTAGAAGTGAGCTAAAAAAAGATACACCCTGGAATACATACGTAAATAAAGGTTTGCCACCTAGCCCAATTGGAAATCCGGGAAAGGCCTCGATACATGCTGCGTTGAACCCCGATATAACTAACTATTTATATTTTGTTGCAGATGGCAGTGGTGGGCATGCTTTTGCCGAAAATTTGCGAGAACATAATATAAATGTTGCAAAGTGGCGAAAGATTGAAAAAACTGATAATTAATCATGAATTATCTTTAAATGATTTGCATCGTTAAAATCTACTGAATTTGAAAATTAATAAATAATATTATATAATTTACAAAGCTGAGAGCAAAGCTGTCAATAAACAGTAATAATTTGAGTGGAGTAGGAAATCTTATGGGTAAGAAAAAAGAAGTGCTAGACGCACTCGACCCTGTTTGGGAAAGAATTCAGATCGAAGCCAAAGCTGCCGTTGAAAAGGAGCCACTGCTTGGAGGCTCACTTCACTCCTGCATTCTTCACCACAGTTCAATTGAACAGGCTTTAGCCTATCGAATAGCCTCTAAACTTGCGTCGCAAGAAATGAGTGAGCAAATCCTGCGTGAATTATGCGATGATGCTTATAAAAGTGAGGGCGAGCTTTCCATGGCTGGCCGTGCTGACATAGTCGCTGTTTATCAAAGGGATCCTGCTTGCAATACTTATCTCCAACCTCTTTTATTTTTTAAGGGTTTCCAAGCCTTACAAGCGTACAGAGTTGCGCATTGGCTTTGGAAGAAGGGTAGAAAGGATATGGCTTACTTTCTACAGATGCGCTGTTCTGAAGTCTTTGGTATTGATATACATCCAGGTGCTCGTATCGGTAAGGGAATTATGATCGATCATGCACACTCAATTGTTATTGGAGAAACCGCTGTGGTAGGAGATAATGTTTCCATGCTACATTCTGTAACTCTTGGTGGCACGGGTAAAGATGATGAAATCAGGCATCCTAATATAGGAGATGGTGTTCTTTTGGGGGCGGGAGCTAAAGTGCTTGGTAATATTTCAGTTGGCAGTTGCTCACGGGTTGCAGCAGGATCTGTGGTGTTGCAGAATGTGCCGGAAAAAACAACTGTCGCTGGTGTTCCCGCGAAGGTTGTTGGCGCAGCTGGATGCACTAACCCATCGATCAGTATGGATCAAATAATTAAAAGAAAGTAACTCGTTTATCGGCAATTTGAATTAAATATTAAGTAGCCCAACCGGGTTCTCTAAATTATCGACGATAGTTTGCAAAAGTTGAGCTCCAAGAACACCGTCGATTACTCGATGATCAACTGATAAAGACAGTTCCATTTTTGTAGCAACACCCAGGGATCCATCATCTAATACAGTTGGTTTTTTCTTACCAGTGCCCACTGCTAAGATTGCAGCATGAGGCGGGTTAATTATTGCGTCAAAACTCTCTATACCAAACATGCCTAAATTTGAAATAGCGAAGCTTCCACCTTGAAACTCTGTGGGCATTAGTTTCTTCGCTCTAGCCCGGGAGGCGAGATCTTTCATTTCTTCCGAAATATTTGAAATAGTTTTTTGATCACTATCTTTAATTACAGGTGTGAATAGGCCACCCTCAACTGAGACTGCGACGGCGATATCCGATGATTTGAATTTAATTAATTTATTTCCAGCCCATATTGCATTTGCGTTAGGATTGCTTTGCAGTGCTTCCGAGCATGCCTTTATTACAATATCGTTAATGCTTACTTTTATATTTTTATCCAACAATTTTTTATTAATTTTTTGTCTAAAATCTAAAAGATTTTCCATTTCTACACTTCTCCTTAAATAGAAGTGAGGAATAGTTTTTTTTGCTTCAGACAAACGAGACGCAATAGTTTTGCGCATTCCATCTAATGCTATTTCTGTAAAATTTCTATCTGAGTAAATTTCCAAGAGCGCATCATAAGAAAAACTATCTGATGTATCTGGAGATACATTTTTTGCAGTTATGACATCAGGTTTTTGAAGAACCTTACCTGAAGATGTTGATTTTATATTGGCTAAATCTTTTTTAATTATTCGACCGTGAGGCCCAGTCCCTTTAACTAAATTTATGTCAATTCCCTGTTGTTCTGCAATTCGACGTGCAAGAGGCGTAATAAAAACGCGGTCTCTAGGTTTGGAACTTGAATTATTTTTAATGTCTTTCGCAGTTATTTCGGTTGCATCAGTTATAACTGGTTTAGGAGCAGCAGGCTCTTCAATTTTTTTACTAGTCGAATTATCTTCCCCACTTAAGGTTGCAATTGCTGAATTTACTTTCACTCCTTCTGTGCCTTCAGCAACTAAAAGTTTCTCGATAATTCCTTCTTCGACAGCTTCAAACTCCATGGTTGCTTTGTCTGTTTCTATTTCCGCAAGAAGGTCTCCAGATTCAACTTTGTCTCCCTCTTTAACAAACCATTTTGCCAATGTACCTTCTTCCATGGTAGGAGAAAGCGCTGGCATTAAAACTTCGATAGCCAATTTTTTCTCCTTACTCATATATTACTTTTTTGACAGCACTAATAACTTCAGCTGTAGTAGTTAGTGCAAGTTTTTCTAAATTAGCAGCATAGGGCATAGGTACATCCTTCCCAGTACAATTAATTACAGGAGCATCCAAATAGTCGAATGCTCTTTCCATTATAACAGCAGATAAATGGTTACCTATCGAACCTATAGGAAAGCCTTCTTCAACAGTTACACATCGATTTGTTTTTTTGATTGAATTTATAATTGTTTCGTAATCAATCGGTCGTAGCGAGCGTAAATCGATAACCTCTACTGACACGCCTTCTGCTTCCAACTGGTTTGAGGCTTCAAGAGCATATTGCATTCCAATGCCAAACGACACAATTGTAACATCTGTACCTTCGCGCCAAACACGGGCTTTGCCGAAAGGCACCGTGTAATCTTCCAAAAGTGGAACTTCGAATGATTTTCCATAAAGTATTTCGTTTTCTAGAAAGATAACTGGGTTGTCATCACGTATTGCTGTTTTCATTAAACCTTTAGCGTCGGATGCTGAGTATGGTTGAACTACTTTTAATCCCGGTATGTGGGCATACCAAGCGGCATAATCTTGGCTATGTTGTGCTCCAACCCGAGCAGCAGCACCATTGGGCCCTCGAAACACCATTGGCGCACCCATTTGGCCACCAGACATATAAAGGGTCTTAGCTGCGGAATTGATAATCTGATCGATCGCTTGCATAGAAAAATTAAAAGTCATAAATTCAACAATAGGTCGTAACCCTGCAAATGCAGACCCTACTGCTATACCGGTAAAACCATGCTCAGTTATTGGTGTATCTATAACACGTTTTGAGCCGAATTCATCCAATAAACCTTGAGAAACTTTATATGCTCCCTGATATTCCGCTACCTCTTCTCCCATGAGATACACGGTTTCATCACGGCGCATTTCTTCTGCCATGGCATCTCGAATGGCCTCTCTGACCGTTTGTGTTTTGGTTTGGATTTCAGCGCCCCATTCGGCTTCTATGCCGCTTAATGGTGCTTCTTGGCTTTTAAACTCAGTCTTGGTTGAAGAAGCATCAGTCTGAACATTTTTCTCAATCGGCTGTAAATCAACCGTACTTTCGGTTGCTTCGTTTGCCATCATCGCGATTGGTGAATTTACTAATACACCTTCTGTACCTTCAGCCACTATAATTTTTGCAAGTATACCTTCATCTACTGCTTCAAATTCCATAGTGGCTTTATCTGTTTCTATTTCGGCTATAATATCTCCTGCTGACACTTTGTCGCCTTCTTTTACAAGCCACTTAGCAAGCTTGCCCTCTTCCATAGTCGGCGATAATGCTGGCATTAAAATTTCAGTTGTCATAGTTTAAACTCTCAAGCGTATATGTCTGTCCAAAGTTCTTCTGCGGAAACTTCTGGGCTATCTTTTGCATATTCAGCGCATGCATTAATGATCTCTTTAATCTCTTTATCTATAGTTTTGATTTCTTCATCTGTGGCGTGTTTTTCTGAAATTAACAGAGTTCTAACTGCTTCTATTGGATCTCTCTGAGCTCGCATTTTCTGCACCTCTTCGCGAGTTCTATACTTTGCAGGGTCAGACATAGAGTGTCCTCGATACCGGTAAGTTTTAATCTCTAAGATATATGGACCTTTACCTGCACGGCAATAATCTGCAGCTTTGTCTCCTGCAGTTTTTACAGCTATTACATCCATACCATCAACAGCTTCACCTTTTATTCCAAATGCCTCACCCCTTGTATAAATTTCAGGGCTTGATGTTGATCTCTCTTGGGCTGTTCCCATAGCGTACTGATTATTTTCTATTACAAATATTACGGGAAGTTTCCATAATGCTGCCATGTTAAAAGTTTCGTAGACTTGACCCTGGTTAGCTGCGCCGTCTCCAAAATAAGTAAATGTCACGCAATTGTTTTCTCGGTAGCGATCTGCAAAGGCCAAGCCGGCACCGAGAGGTACTTGTGCCCCCACAATTCCATGCCCACCATAAAAGTTTTTTTCTTTGGAAAACATATGCATGGATCCACCTTTGCCTTTTGAGTAGCCTCCACTGCGCCCAGTGAGTTCGGCCATAACACCATTAGGGTCCATGCCGCAGGCAAGCATGTGCCCATGATCTCGGTAGGAAGTTATTCTTTTATCGCCGTCTCTGGCCGCTGCCTCCAAGCCAACAACAACTGCCTCTTGACCAATATACAAATGGCAGAAACCACCTATCAATCCCATGCCATAAAGCTGCCCTGCTTTCTCTTCAAAGCGTCTTATCAGGAGCATGTCCCGATAAAATTTGATTAAGTCATGGTTCTCATCAGTAGATTTTTTAGTGACTTTTTTTGCAGCCATCAGCTCTTCTCCGATAAGTAGTTTAACGTTAAACTACTTATTACATATATTTTTGTGAAGTGCGAGTGCAAAAATTTAAAAGCATATCAGCTATGACTTTTATGCAATTTCAAATGGTAAATTTTGCTACTGGATTACAAGTTCGTCTGATCTAACGTATCCGAGAATATCTCTGGCCTGTTGGTCCAATAGTTCTAGATCCAAGTAATGATCGGAAAGACGCCGCGTCAGGTTCTTTAAACCTGCTATTTCGACATTCAAACTCGTTAATTCTGCCTGTAATTTTTGTATATCGTGATTTATTTCAGCTCGACGAAGGAAACCAAAATCGCCTTGCACGGCTGCAAAAGTAAAATAAAGTCCCAATGAAAGAGAAATTGTGAAAACACAAATAATGACCCAAGGTGTGCTTGATCTTTGTTCTGCCATTTTGCCTCAATGTATTTTTTTGGTCATAGGATGGCACAGAAAAATTCAAAAGTGAATCCCCTTTTTTAACTTAAGTCAGAGATGCTTCGTAAATACTTTGGATAGTTTGCTCTAATTGTTTTTCAAACTCTTCTTTCGGGTCGTTTCTTTTTAAGCCTTCCGCCAAAGCTCTTGAGAAACTTGCGATAATTTTCTTATTTCGGATTAGCTTGTCAACGGCTTCGTTCTTTTTGAACCCACCACTTAAAGCGACTATTCGCAATATGTTGGGATGTTTTGTTAGTGGTTCGTATAAATTGTCTTGATCAGGGAGGCTCAGCTTGAGAATTACTTGTTTGTTAGTCCCAATTCGATCGAGCCCGCTACTAAGGCTGTCGTACAGCAAATCTTCAGCTTCTTTTTTGTCAGGAATTGTGATGGCCACCTCTGGTTCGATTATCGGTATGAGCCCATATGATAATATTTCTGATGCTACATCAAATTGCTGATCGACGATATCTTTGATGCCAGTTTCATTTGCGCCAATTATTACAGAGCGCATTTTTGTACCAAACACTTTGTTTTCTTTTGCCAGTATCAAAGAAGCTTCAAGGTCATCAATTGGCTTTAATAGTTGCACTTGATTGTCTATGGAAAGTAGGCCCTTATCAACTTTAAGAAACGGCACGACTTTCAATTTTTCCCAGAGATAAATTGCAGATGGTATTTTATCTATTTTCTTTTGTATTGTGTTTTCAAAAAGTATTGCTCCTAAAATCCTGCCGCTAGAGAATGCATTTGACTTTATAATTCGTGTGCGCATTTCATGAATTAAATCATACATATCTGCGGAATTATCATACTCTGACTCCTCTACGCCGTAGAGTTTTAGAGCTTTTGGCGTAGATCCGCCGCTTTGGTCAAGGGCTGCAATAAATCCTTGGCCAGTTGATATTTTTAACAATTGTGCATTATTCAATTTATTTGGACCTTTAAAAACAATAAGATGAACAATAGCTTAGAAGTCTAGAAAAATGATTCAATCCTGTTAGCGCTATAAATTAAAATTTATTTACAACCAATTATCCATTATTTTTTCATTCCAGTGCTGCAATTCCAGGAAGTTTTTTACCTTCCATCCATTCCAAAAATGCGCCACCAGCAGTAGACAGATAGCTAAATCCATCAGAGGCTTCAGCGTTATTTAACGCCGCTAATGTGTCTCCACCACCAGCAATAGAAATTAGCTTTTCATTGTAACTTAAGTTTGAAACAAAATTTGCTAGAATATTTGTCGCCTGGTCAAAAGGCTTTATTTCAAACGCCCCGAGTGGACCGTTCCAAATTACGGTTTTGGAGTTTACTAGAATTCCTTTAGCGTTTTCTAGCGTTTTAGGCCCAATATCTAAGATCATTAAATTACTCGGGCAATCGGTTATTGGAACAACAAAGTTTTCAACATCGCTATTTAACAGTTTTGCGACTACCACGTCTGAAGGCAGTAAAATTTTACATCCAGCTTTCTGGGCAGTATCTAATATCATGCAAGCATTATTCTTCATTTTGTGTTCTGCTAAAGAAGCTCCAATTGAAAACCCTTTAGCTAATAAAAAAGTGTTTGCCATGCCACCGCCCACTATCAGTGTATCCACTTTTTGGATAAGATTGTTGAGTAAATCTAGTTTGGTAGATACCTTTGAACCGCCCACAATCGCTGTTAAAGGTCTTTCCGGCTTGGTAAGTGCGGTTTCCAGAGATAGTAGCTCTTGTTCCATCAACTTGCCAGAGCAATTTGGGAGCAAATGAGCAATCGCTTCGGTGGATGCATGCGCTCGGTGGGCGCAAGAGAAAGCATCGTTGCAGTAAATGTCAGCCAGTTTTGCCAATGATTTTGCAAATGAGATAGAGTTTTTCTCTTCACCTTCATGAAAACGGGTATTTTCAAGTAGAACAACTCCACCAGTTTTCTGTGATGTGACAGCCAGTTCAGCGGCAGTTCCAATGCAGTCGGCAGCAAATATTAACGGCAAACCGACTAATTTTTCTATGTCAGCAGATATTTTTGCAAAACTTAAGTTTGGATTTCTCTGACCATTCGGTCGTCCAAGGTGAGCAACTAATATCGGAAGCCCGCCTCTTTTAATTATGTGAGATAAGGTTGGAATAATTTTTTTTATTCGCGTATCGTCTGAAATTTTTTCGTCTTTGATCGGGACGTTTAAATCTACTCGGGTCAGAACCCTTTTGCCTTCTAATTCCATTTGATCCAGCGTTTTCCAGCCCACTGATATTCCCTTCAATTCAAACTTGGGCTCTTATGCCTTAATAATTAGCAATTATTCAATACGATATCTTGTTAATGAAATAATTTCATCATAGGTATCGTAGCGACAATTAACAGGAGCCGTAAATGGACAATATAAAAGACCCAGAAAACACAATTATTATGGAAGTAAAAGGTGGTACCGTTCTGATAGAATTGCTGCCAGATATTGCACCACTTCACTGTGAAAGAATGAAGATCCTTGTGAGGTCAGGACTTTACGATAATGTTTGTTTCCACAGAGTCATCGAAGGTTTTATGGCGCAAACTGGAGATGTGCAATATGGCAACATGGAGTCAAATTTTGATATAAGAATGGCAGGCCGTGGGGGCTCTGAGTTTCCGGATGTAAAAGCAGAATTTTCAGGCATTCCCCATGATAGAGGCACTCTTGGAGCAGCTAGAAGTGCGAACCCAGATAGTGCAAATAGTCAATTTTTTATAAATTTTAACGATAATCACTTTTTAAATCGGCAATATACGGTTTATGGACGGGTTATATCAGGAATGGACTTCGTTGATGCACTTGAAAGAGGCGAGCCACCGGCATCTCCTGATAAAATGATATCGGTCGTGGTGGCTGCCGATGCATAGATTGTTACTGTCTTTTTTTATTTGTATGTTTTCGACCATAAGCATCAACGCGGCTAAACTCGAAATTTCAATAAAGGGTGAGGGGGCAAACGGTACTGTAGTAGTAGAACTTTTTGAAGATGTGGCACCACAGCATGTTGAAAGAATTTTGACCCTAGCATCTAATGGAAGCTATGATGGTATAGTTTTTCACCGGGTGATTGATGGCTTTATGGCTCAAACTGGTGATGTTCAATTCGGTAAAGTTGGAGACAATATTGCTATGGCAGGGCGCGGTGGATCAGAACTGCCAGATTTGCCTGCAGAATTTTCGAATATACCGTTCGATAGAGGTATAGTTGGTATGGCTAGAGCTCAGAACCCAAACAGCGCCAATAGCCAGTTTTTCATAATGTTCAAAGAAGGTTACTTTTTGAATGGTCAATATACAGTAGTGGGTGAAGTCGTAGAGGGAATGGAAATCGTTGATACCGTTAAGTTAGGTCTAGGATCAAATGGAGCGGTTTTAGGAGCTCCAGATTTTATGGAAAAAGTTTCGTCTATGGATCAATAAATTCCAAGCTTACATGTTTTACTATTTTTGAAGAGTTACAATAGCATGCCTCTTCTTGCCCGCACTTATTTTTAAAGGTTCATTAAAGTCATGAACACTTAGCATCTGATTTGTATCGCTGATTAAAACTCCGTTGAGACGAGCTCCATTTTCTGAAATCAAGCGTTTGGCTTCTTTTCCTGATTTAGTTAGTCCTGTTTTTATCAATAATTGGGTCATGGATAAACCAGTTTCAACTTCATTCTTCGAAACGAAGTATGATGGAAGATCGCTTCCAACGCCACCTTTCTCAAAAACTTCTTTTGCAGTTTTTTCTACATCTGATGCCACTTTTTCACCGTGGCATAACTTGGTTACTTGGTTTGCTAGAATAGACTTTGCTTCATTAATTTCGGAGCCTTTCAGAGATCCTAATTTTTCACATTCGATCAGGTCAATTTCCGTATAAAGTTTAAGGAACTTACCAACATCTGCATCAGAAGTGTTTCGCCAAAATTGCCAAAAATCAAAAGGTGATAGCATTTCTTTATTTAGCCAGACTGCTCCGTTTTGAGATTTACCCATTTTTTTGCCGTCTGAAGTTGTCAGTAAGGGAGATGTTAAACCAAATACTTTTGCGTTTGCTTTACGGCGTGACAATTCCATACCATTTATTATGTTTCCCATCTGATCGGAACCACCCATTTGAAGTATACATCCATATCGCTGGTTCAATTCGTAAAAATCATATGCCTGTAAAATCATATAGTTGAACTCTAGAAATGATAAAGATTGTTCTCGATCTAATCTTGATTTGACACTCTCGAACGAAAGCATGCGATTTACAGAAAAATGGCCACCGATTTCACGAAGGAACTGAATATAATTTAAATCATCGAGCCATTCCGAGTTGTTTACCATTAATGCATCGGAATTCTTCTCTCCAAAATTAAGATAATTTGAAAATATTCCTTTTATTCCTGAAATATTTTCTTCAATCTGTGAATCGCTTAATAACGGTCTTTCATCTGCTCTAAAGCTTGGATCTCCAACCTTTGTTGTACCGCCACCCATCAATGTAATTGGTTTTCCTCCGGTTTTTTGCAGCCAACGAAGCATCATAATTTGCATTAAGCTGCCGACGTGTAGAGATTTTGCTGTGGCGTCAAATCCTATATAGCCTGGACAAATTTGCGAATTCAAAAGATGATCTAACCCCTCATAGTCGGTGCAATCAGAAATAAAACCACGAGATATCATAATGTTTAGAAAATCTGACTTAGGTCGGAAAACCATTAATAATCCTATCTTTAAATTTCACTGCTTTATAACTAGGTAGCAGACCGAGTAAAAGATACTTACATGAAATATATTCTTTTTTTACTAAAAAATCCTTTATTTTTAATTGTTAAGAGTTCCTATGGACAAATTTACTTTTCAGTAATAAATCATTTATAGTTAGCGCTAACATAAGCATTGCTTGTATATGGGGTGTTATTTGAGCTCGAGTGGTTTACTATACAGTCGGGTATTGTTTTTAGGAGTAAAAAATGGTCTCGCGTGTAATCCCAGTTAAAGCCTTCGATCTTGTGGTTTTTGGTGGAACTGGTGACCTTGCCAGAAGAAAAATTTTGCCAAGTCTTTTTCGAAGATTTGTTGCGGGTCAGATGCCAGATAATGCTTATGTTATAGGGGTTGCACGATCAGAATTTGATACTAATGGCTACCAAGATTTGGTTATTGCGGCACTGCAAGAGTTTGAGCCAGAGCTGTCGGCGTCAGGTGAATTGAAAAGTTTTATCAAACAAATCCAATATGTACAGATAGATGCTCAAGGTGACCTTGGTTGGTCAGATTTAGCGGAAATAGTTCGAAAAGATGCAATACAAGCTTTTTATTTTTCAGTATCGCCGTCCTTGTTTGGTCCTTTAGCTGAAAAGTTGCATCAATATTCAATTTCATCCAAAAGTTCACGAATAGTATTAGAAAAACCCTTTGGCAGAGATTTAAACTCAGCTCGTGCTTTAAATGCGGTGCTAAAAGAACATTTTAGCGAGGAGCAAATATACAGAATTGATCACTACCTAGGCAAAGAAACAGTTCAAAACCTGATGGCCGTTCGTTTTGGAAATATGTTATTTGAACCGCTGTGGAATTCTCAGTATATCGATCATATTCAAGTCACTGTTGCTGAGTCAGTAGGGGTAGAGGGGCGTGGTAGTTATTATGACCAAGCTGGTGCCATGCGGGATATGGTCCAGAACCACCTTATGCAATTGCTTTGTTTAATTGCGATGGAGCCACCAGCTAAGTTTTCACCAGATGCAGTGCGTGATGAAAAGTTGAAAGTTATACGTGCTTTAGATCCAATTAATTCAAAAGATATTGTTCGTGGGCAATATAGTGCTGTGGGGACAGAAAAGGGTTATCTAGAGGCGGTAGAAAACCCTCGTTCAAAAACAGAAAGTTTTATTGCACTTAAACTTCAAATCAGCAATTGGCGTTGGGCTGGTACTCCTTTTTATCTAAGAACTGGTAAAAAATTAAAAGCAAGATGTTCTGAAATAGCAGTAGTTTTCAAAGAAACACCGCATTCAATTTTTGGCCCAGATGCGGGAAGTCATAGAAATGCACTTGTTATCCGGTTGCAACCCGATGAAGGGATGACGATGGATCTCACTATAAAAGAACCGGGACCTGGTGGTATGCGACTGATTGATGTTCCTTTGGATATGACTTTCGCCGAGGCTCTAGGTCCTGAGATTGGTGCAGTTCCAGATGCATACGAAAGGCTTATTATGGATGTTATCCGAGGTAACCAAACGCTATTCATGCGAGGCGATGAGGTTGAGGCAGCATGGTCTTGGACAGACCCAGTGATTAATCAATGGGTAAGTAAAGGTACTTCGCCTGTCTCTTACGATGCTGGAAGCTCTGGCCCTGAAGACTCTATGATGCTCATGCATAAAGATGGAAGAAAATGGCGTGAAATATCATGACAAAGATAATAAAGTATGACGAACGAGAAGAATTAATTCAGAAAGTTGCAGCAAAAATATCGAGTGCCTTAATTACTGCATTAGAAGGTCGTGAAACTATTACATTTGCGGTGCCAGGCGGTACAACACCTGGACCTATTTTAGAAAAACTTTCTGAATTTTACTTAGATTGGGCTAGGGTGAACGTCATTCTGGGAGACGAGAGATGGGTTCCTCATTCTCACGAAAGATCAAATACCAGATTGATAATGAAGACACTTTTCAAGAATGAGGCAAAAAAAGCAAGGTTTATCCCTATGTACGCTGATTTCGCAAGTCCAGAAGAGGGTATTTTGCATATTAATAAAGATATTGAGCCTGCTCTTCCTTTGTCAGTAGCTCTTTTGGGTATGGGGGCAGATATGCACACCGCATCTCTTTTCCCGGAATCAAAAAATTTGGGGCTGGCTTTAAGTAAAGATGCTCCGAACTTGGTTGCTGTATCAGCTCCGGGCATACCTGAACCTAGAATCTCTTTGACCGCGAGAGTTCTAAATTCCTCGCAAGAAAAACATTTGGTGTTTTTTGGTGTAGATAAGAAGAGGGTTCTTGATGAAGCAATGTTTCTTGATCCTTTATCTGCACCGGTTAGTGCCGTTTTAGATGGCGCCGTCGTGCATTGGGCCGAATAGAATACTGAATAATTTGAGAGAATAAAATGTTCAAGAAGTTAGAAAGACTTTGGAAAGAAAAAAGTTCTAGGTCAATAATATCTCTATTTGATGATCCGAAACGAGCTATGGATTTTTCAGTGGATTTGGGAAATCTCTTTTTTGATTATTCTAAAACTCAAATTGATGACGAATGTCGTGCAGAACTTTTAAAACTTGTGGAACTTAAAAGGGTAGAAAAGTTTAAGAATGCAATGTTTTCGGGAGACAAGATAAATAGAACCGAAGATAGATCCGTGCTTCATATGGCATTGCGGAATAAATCAGAGACAAAGATCTTTTCTGACGGTGAAAATGTGATGCCAAAAATTTTCGAAACTATTGAAAAAATGCGGGTATTTACAAAAAGTATACAGGAAGGAGAATTTAGTGGGTTAGGTGGTCCGATTACTGATGTTGTTAACATAGGCATCGGTGGATCAGATCTAGGTCCGCTTATGGCTACGTCAGCATTGGCCGCCTATCATAGTGGACCGAAATGTCATTTTGTTTCCAATGTTGACGGCGCTCAGATACATGACATTTTGAAAAACCTTAATCCTAAAACAACTTTAATAATTGTTGCGTCAAAAACTTTTACAACCACTGAGACTATGACGAACGCACGCACAGCTTTGAGTTGGATGTCACGCGAAGTTCCAAATCCCACCAATCAGTTTGTTGCTGTTTCAAATTCAGTAAGTAATACCAAAGCCTTTGGTATTCCAAAGGAGCGTGTTTTTGATTTTGCGGATTGGGTTGGAGGAAGGTACTCGATTTGGGGCCCTATTGGATTATCATTGATGCTTGCAATTGGGGTAAAGAACTTCGACGAATTTCTTGAGGGAGCCTTTGAGATGGACCAGCATTTCATGGAGGCTCCCGCGGAAAGAAATATGCCAATCATGCTTGCCTTAGTAGGCATTTGGCATAACCAGATTTGTGGTTACCACACGAGAGCAGTTTTGCCTTACGAGCAAAGATTATCCAAATTACCTGCCTACTTGCAGCAGTTAGAGATGGAAAGTAATGGAAAAAATGTTTCTATGGAGGGTAAAAAATTAAATTATGACACGGGCCCGATTGTCTGGGGCGAGCCCGGCACAAACGGGCAACATGCTTTTTTTCAATTAATCCATCAGGGAACCAGGATTGTTCCATGCGAGTTTTTGGTAGGTGCAATGGGAAGTGAAAGCTATCTTGTCAAACATCATGATATTTTGATTGCGAATTGCCTTGCCCAGTCGGAGGCATTAATGCTTGGGCTTTCTTTATCGGAGGTTATCGAAAGAATGGCCCAAAATGAGGAAAACAAGCAAGAACTTGAAGCTATTGCATCTCATCGAGTATTTCCAGGAAACCGACCCTCGACCACACTAGTTTATTCTAAACTTAACCCATCAACTCTCGGAAAAATTATAGCACTCTACGAACATCGCGTCTTTGTTGAGGGAATAATTCTTGGAATTAACAGCTTTGATCAATGGGGTGTCGAGTTAGGTAAAGTTTTGGCGGAAGAACTTACTCAAATTATTGCGGGCAAAAAAAGTGCTGCTACAAAAGACGGGTCTACTAAAATGCTATTAGCACGTATCGGTACTTACAAAAAAGCATAAATTAAGCAATTTTATGTCCTATTTGTTTGCATCCCATTTTGATACATTTTCTTGAATTTTCTCAATCCGTTTGTTGGTTTTGGGATGGCTGAGCAGCCAAGCGGGCTGTAAGTTGCCGTTATTTCCGCTTAATTTTTCTAATTTCTCGAACATGGAGATCTGAGGTTTGACACCTATCCCAGATTTAATCATTAATGCAGATGCGTATTCATCAGCTTCGAACTCATCTGCTCGAGACAAACGAGCCATCAAAAGATTTGAAAGCACGTTGGCCACAATTCCGCCTATACCTGGTAAAACCCTTGAAAGAATGCTTCCCAAAGCCATCCTAAGAGCATTTTGTCCTGAAAAATCTATCATCCGTCGTCTTGTGTGTCCTAAGGCCACATGACCTAATTCGTGTGCGATCACGGAGGCGAGTTCATTCCCAGTTACCTCACCGGACGTAAATTTATTATAAAACCCCCTTGTTATAAAAATTTTCCCATCGGGCGCTGCCAACCCATTCACTGGTTCGATCTCATAGATGTTTACAGATATGCTTTCTAAATCAAGTGCATTAGCCAGCAGTTGAATTGGTTTAAGGAGCTGTTTATCTGCTAACAAGCTTGATTGATTTTTAAGGGTTCGGTTCAACCTCCAAGCTGATAACCGAAACATCACCAAACCATATACCAAAGGCAATATTATGGGAACAAACTTTATCATCCTTTACGATATGATACTTTGGTCAGCAATTTTCAACTCATGAGCGCAGTGTTTTCATGCCCTGGTCTATTCCATTTAAATTTAGCGGGAACATCCTTGATTGGAATATTTCCTTTATAATTTCTACTGATTGCGTGTATTTCCACTGAGAAACAGGTAAGGGGTTGATCCAGATATTGGATGGCCATTGAGTTCGTGCACGCTCTAGCCAAACTGAACCAGACTCTTCATTCCAATATTCATTAGCGCCGCCTGGATACAGGATTTCATACGGAGACATCGATGCGTCACCTACAAATATACATTTATAATCAGAACCATATGTATTTAGAATATCCCAAGTGTCTATTTTCTTTTCCCAACGCCTGGTATTGTCTTTCCATACACCCTCATAAAGACAATTGTGAAAATAGTAGTGTTCGAGGTTTTTAAATTCTGCACGAGCCGCCGAAAATAGTTCCTCAACTAATCTGATATATGGATCCATAGAACCACCAACATCTAGAAAAAGAAGTAGTTTTACCGCATTACGTCTCTCAGGTTGCGTTTTAACGTCCAAGTAACCTTTCTCAGCAGTAGACCGAATTGTACCTTGAAGATCCAATTCATCCTCAGCACCATTTCTCACCCATTGCCTTAGACGTTTCATTGCTACTTTAATATTTCTTGTACCAAGTTCTATCGTGTCATCTAAATTTTTAAATTCACGCTTGTCCCAAACTTTAACAGCACGCTGGTGCCTACTTCGGTCCTGACCAATCCTGACGCCTTCAGGATTGTATCCATAGGCACCAAAGGGTGAGGTGCCTGCCGTCCCAATCCACTTACTACCACCTTGGTGGCGCTTTTCTTGTTCTTCTAGACGTTTCTTAAGAGTTTCGATCAGCTTTTCAAAACTACCAAGCGCTTCAATTTTTTCTAATTCTTCTTTTTCGAACACTCTCTCCGTAAGTTTTTTCAACCAAGCCTCAGGCACATCCAGAGATTCTATTAGGTCTGTGATTGATAAAGATTCAATACCGGCAAAGGTTTTTGAAAAAGCTCTATCAAATTTATCTAAATGCCTTTCGTCCTTCACCATTATTATGCGTCCAAGAAAATAAAAGTGATCAACATCGTAAGTACAAAGCTCAAGTGACACGGACTCAAGAAATGTTAAGTATTCCCTTAAACTCACTGGCACCTTATGTTGTCGTAAATTTTCGAAAAATTTGATAAACATTTTTTAAAAAATAGTTCTGTCCAAAATAACAGTTACTATTACACCAATTATTGCATAAAATAGAAAGTATCCAGCAGAGTATTGAAGTATATCAAGTGTTTTGCCACCACGCTTTTTAGCTAATCTAGCACCCCAAATACCTCCAAAAATGCCAAATAATAGGTACATAGGTATCTCCCCAAAATTATCTTTGATTGCGCGCCATAAAGGCGAGGCGTTCAAAAAGTTGTACGTCTTGTTCATTTTTTAAGAGTGCTCCATGCAACTGAGGTAAAGCGTTTTTACCTTGCTTGGTCAGATCAGTTGCACTCAGATCTTCTGCCAATAATAACTTTAACCAATCCAATGCCTCCGAGGTTGAAGGTTTCTTTTTCAATCCAGGCTGCTCACGTAACTCGAAGAATTGTGCCAGTGCTGTCGACAAAAGGTTTTGTTTTATATTGGGGTAGTGCACTCGAACTATTTTTTCTAATGTTTCTTGATCAGGAAACCTAATGTAATGAAAAAAACAGCGTCTCAGGAACGCATCAGGGAGCTCTTTTTCATTATTTGAGGTAATAATCACTACCGGTCTTTTTATCGCTTTTACGTTCTCGCCCGTCTCATAAACGTGAAAAGCCATTTTATCTAGTTCTTGCAAAAGATCGTTAGGGAACTCGATATCGGCTTTGTCAACTTCATCAATAAGCAAAACAACTTTTTCCTTGGACTCAAAAGCCTGCCATAGCTTCCCTTTTTTAATGTAGTTTCTTACGTCTTCGACTTTTTTATCACCCAACTGGCTATCTCTCAGGCGTGAAACAGCGTCATACTCATATAAACCTTGTTGGGCTTTAGTTGTTGACTTAATGTTCCATTCATAAAGTTGTAGGCCCAGAGAGCTTGCTACTTGTTTCGCGAGCTCAGTTTTTCCAGTACCCGGCTCACCCTTTACAAGCAAAGGTCGCTCCAGAGTAACTGCTGCATTTACAGCAATTTTTAAGTCTTCAGTTGCAACATAATTTTGAGTGCCGTCAAACTTCATTGAGATCACCTTCCTATTAGACCCACCAACCTGTAAAACAAAACGATCTCTCGCACATTAATAAAAAACGTTCAATCTTCATCTTTGACTAGTGACATTTTAATCCAATTGCTTTACTTGGCCAGAGATAGCTTTAATTACGAATCTAGATATTGGTTAAGTTTTGGATTTATGAACTGCTTGGGGGACAAAGCATGAAACAGGATAACGTTTTTTCCGAAGATTATCGTCCAGTCGAGGGCGAACCATTTATGAATGATCGTCAATTAGAATACTTTAGACGTAAACTCGTTACTTGGAAAAATGATCTTATGTCTGATTCCAAGGAGACTATTGAGGGGCTCCAGGATAACACTCGAAATATTCCGGATATTGCGGATCGGGCCAGTGAAGAAACTGACAGAGCGCTTGAATTGAGAACGCGAGACAGACAAAGAAAGTTAGTTTCCAAAATTGACGCCGCGCTTCGCAGGATCGATGAGGGTGAATACGGCTATTGTGAAATGACTGGCGAGCCGATCTCACTCAAAAGACTTGATGCAAGACCAATTGCAACAATGACGCTTGAAGCTCAAGAACGTCATGAGCGTAGCGAAAAAGTGCATAGAGACGACTAGAAATATAGTTTGATATTTTCTAGTCTTGATGCTGGAAAACTCGAAACATATTATTATTATCGGAGCAGGGATCGCTGGACTAACCGCTGCGCTCAGTTTGAGGCACTTTGGTATAAGAACAAGCATATACGAGAGATCCCCTGAAATCATAACTGCCGGTGCGGGAATTCAGCTTAGTCCGAACGCAAACAGAGTACTATCCAGGATAGGAGTTTTGAAAGAGATTTCTTCGGTTTCGATACGCTGTCATGGTGTGAAGGTCTTTGACTATAAATCAAACCAACAGCTTGCGCTATTCGATTACATGAAATTCAAAGGTAATGACTTGTTTTATTTTTGCCATCGAGCGGATTTAGTTGGTATACTCTATGCAGCCTGTCAGAAATTGGAGATTCCAGTTTACTTCAATAAAAAAGTAGAGAAAATAGTTAATAACATAGCTATATTTTCAGATGGGGAGGCGTTACCTGCTGAACTAATAATTGGAGCAGATGGATTGCACTCCAATGTTCGAAAAACCATTGCTGATGAGGCTAAACCTGTATTTACTCGTCAAATTGCTTGGAGATCAATTGTACCAAATTCAATCAAACAGGGTGATTTTTCTCATGTTACACTAGCTCCTAAAAGGCACTTGGTGAGCTATCCGATTAAAGATGGAAGTGAATTAAATTTAGTTCTCATTAAGGAGCAAGATGAGTGGCAGCCGGATGGATGGAAACATCTTGAAGATCCAAGAGTAGTAAAAGAAAACTTCAAGGATTTTTCTGGCGGAACAGCAGAAGTGATATCCTCAATAGAAAATGTATATAAGTGGGGATTATTTAGATATCCTCTTAAACAAAGTTGGTACAACGACCGAGTGATTTTGATTGGAGATGCTGCTCATCCCACTTTACCATTCTTGGCTCAGGGTGCTGCAATGGCAATTGAAGATAGCTTCGTGCTTGCTTCTAAAATCTTTGAATTTTCAAATTCATCTGTTGCGTTCAAAGAGTTCAGACGTGAAAGGTTTCCACGTGTACAGCGCGTAGTGCTCGCATCCAAAAAAAATGCGCATATCTTTCATTTATCAAACATTATATCTAGAAGGGTTTTCCAAGTTTCATTGCGGTTCTTGAGTAAGTTCTTTCCACATCTTCTTGTAAAGCGTTTTAACTGGATCTATGACCACAACGTTACAAATAAAAATTACTCTAGCTGATCCAGTGCATTGATTATTGTAAGTAAGATTAAATACTGAGTTCAATCCAGATTGGGACGTGATCAGACGGTTTTTCTCCAGATCGGATATGTTTATCAATTTTGCAGTTTTCCAATAAATCAGCGCATTGAGGAGTGAGTAAAAAATGGTCTATTCTAACTCCATCATCGCGGTCCCAGGCACCGGCCTGATAATCCCAGAAGCTGTAGTTTCCTGAACCAAAATTTTTTGCCCGGAAAGCATCCGTATAACCTAAATTAATTATTTTCCTGAACTCGGCTCGACTTTCTGGTAAAAACAGCGCGTCTTTCTCCCAATTGTCTATATTTGCTGCATCTTCTGTTTGGGGAATGATGTTGAAATCACCTGCCATAAATGCTGGCGCTTCACTATCTATAAGATCTTTAGCTCTTTGGTAAAGTCTATGCATCCACTTTAATTTATAATCATATTTGGGCCCAGGTGTAGGATTTCCATTTGGAAGGTATAAATTACACATGCGAATTGCGTGATCTCCCACAATTGTGGCTTCTAACCAACGAGCTTGATCATCTGTGCTGTCGCCTGGTAATTCGGTCACAACGTCCTCAAGAGGGAGTTTTGAAATAATGGCAACACCGTTAAATGATTTTTGTCCATTAACTGCTACGTTATAACCAACATCCTCAAATAGATTTGATGGGAATTTTTCGCTAACTGATTTTATTTCTTGCATCAGAACTACGTCTGGCCGAGCTTCTTCAAGCCAAGTCATTAAAGCCTTTTCTCTTGCTTTTATTCCATTAATATTAAAGCTGGCAATTTTCACCGTGATTGCTTCTTTAAATTGAAAAGCTAGTACCGCAACCACATGAGCTCGTTGCGTTAGGGTTATCGATCACAAACCTGGCACCAATTAATTCATCGGAATAATCAATAACAGCATTTTCCAAAAATGGGAGAGAAGCTGAGTCAATAATTACTTTTTCTCCACCTTCCTCTATTACCAGGTCTTCCGCTGTTGGATTTCCCAAACTTATTTCGTATTGAAATCCTGAGCAACCACCACCTTCTACAGCAATTCGTAAAGCCTTTCCTTCATTCGCGGCATTAATTTCACTCAAACGTTCAAATGCTCTGCGTGTGACTTTTGGTGGTAGATACATCGATTAAATTCCAATATTACATGGTATACTAGAGATGTATATTATAATTTGTAATCACTCAATTTACAAGGAATCTTCAGAAAAATGCAGTCAAACTTCGCATCAAACCCTGCACAAAGCATGGGAAGATTGCATAATGAAAGTAAAAGTAGTTTCCGTGATAACTTTCAGCGTGATCGGGATAGAATTATTCACTGCAGCGCTTTTCGTCGTTTAAAACACAAAACGCAGGTCTTTGTTGAACACGAAAGCGACTATTACAGAACGAGATTAACACACACAATTGAGGTTGCACAGGTTGCTCGGACTATTGCGGGTGTATTAGGACTAAATTCGGAGTTGACCGAAGCAATTTCTTTAGCACATGACTTGGGTCATCCACCTTTTGGGCACACAGGAGAGGAAGCCTTAAATAGTCTAATGTCAGAGCACTCAGGTTTTAATCACAATGCACATGCATTAAAACTTGTAACATTTATTGAGCGCCACTACGCCGCTTTTGATGGGCTAAATCTCAGTTGGGAGACTTTGGAGGGTATAGTTAAGCACAATGGCCCTCTAGTGAAAGAGGTTCCAAGGTACATCGAGCATTATGACAAGTTACACAAATTAGATTTGTTTGATTATGCTAGCGCTGAAGCTCAAGTAGCCGCAATATCAGATGATATTGCATATAATAGTCACGATCTACACGATGGCCTAAGGGCGGGGCTTTTTAGCATCGAAGAGTTGGCATCACTGCCCTTGTTAAGTGGATGCTTTCAGTCAGTGGATAAGAAGTATCCACAAATTGATAATTACCGAAGACAGCATGAGGCATTAAGATGTTTTTTGGGTATGTTAGTTGATGACGTTCTAAAAGAAGCGCAACAGACTTTCGCAAAACTGGTGCCCACTTCGCCAGATGATTTTAGGAAAGCAGGTCGCCAGGTTATTAGTTTTTCCAATGAGCTAGAAAGGAATTTGGATATGATAAGAAGTTTCCTTTTTGAACGGATGTATAGGGCGCCAAGTGTTTTGCAAATGCGAGAGAAGGTTACAAAGATTGTTAAAGAGCTTTTTGCGGCTTACACTAACGATCCAAATTTGATGCCTCAAAAGTGGAGGAAGGATATTAGTTCTGTTTACTCTGATGCCGATATAGTAAGCTTAGTTTGTGACTATATAGCAGGCATGACAGATCGATTTGCAATTTCTCAATATGAAAAGATATTGGGTAAGCCGATTAAGATTTCTTGAAATTTAACTTGGTCCTGATAGAGCATTGAACTTTTTCCGTAGCTTGATAAACACAAGGTATTAAAGGGTTTAAGCAAATATGAATTTATTTACGCATGTTCGTGAAATTGTGGTAGATAGTTTACATGATCTGTCAACTCAAGGTATTTTGCCTGCTGATACAGATTTTTCACAAATTACGGTAGAACCACCTAAAGATTCTCGTCATGGGGACATGGCCACGAACGCTGCGATGGTTCTTTCAAAGTCAGTAGAAACTAAACCGCGGGAACTAGCTAAGATAATAAGTGAGTCATTGTCACAAAATGAAATCGTTTTATCGGTAGATATAGCTGGCCCTGGTTTTATAAATATCAGTTTGAGTGAGGCATGCTGGCACATTTTACTCTCAAGCGTACTATTAAATGGCATAAATTTTGGTAGGTCTAATATTGGATCCTCAAAAAAGGTAAACGTAGAATTTGTTTCTGCTAACCCGACAGGCCCACTTCACGTAGGCCATACTAGAGGCGCCGTTTTTGGTGATGCCCTCGCAAGTCTTCTATCATATTCTGGATATGAAGTAACGCGAGAATATTATATTAACGATGGTGGCGCTCAAGTAGATGTTCTGGCTAGGTCTGTTTTTCTCCGGTATCAGGAAGCATTTGGCAAGGAGGTTGTATTTGAGGATGGGACTTATCCGGGAGACTATTTGATACCAATTGCATTAAAGCTAAAAGACAAAGTTGGAGATGCATATTTACAAAAGTCTGAGGATAAGTGGCTTCCTGAATTCAGAGATTACGCAGTTCAGGCGATGATGGACTTAATTAAGTCGGATTTAGATCTTCTAGGTATAGAAATGGATACCTATTTTTCTGAAAAATCTCTTTATGACAGTGGCCAAATAGAGGCGGCGTTGGATCGCCTAAGAAATAATGGGCTCATTTATAAAGGGATTTTAGAGCCTCCTAAAGGGAAAAAGACAGAAGACTGGGAGCCGCGTGAGCAAACATTATTTAAGTCCACTCTGCATGGTGACGACGTAGATCGGCCAGTTTTAAAATCTGATGGTGCATGGACATATTTTGCTCCAGATATAGCCTATCACTTTGATAAAATAACCCGAGGTTTTGATCTCTTAATAGATATATTTGGCGCAGATCATGGCGGTTATGTAAAAAGAATGAAAGCCGCAGTTTCTGCTCTTTCTAATGGGAAAGTACCGTTGGATATTAAACTATGTCAGCTCGTAAAACTTTATCAAAATGGCGAGCCGTTTAAAATGTCGAAGCGTGCAGGTAATTTTGTAACGCTCAGAGACCTGGTTGAACAAGTTGGGCCCGACGTAACTCGATTTGTCATGCTTACTAGAAAAAATGATGCAACATTAGATTTTGACTTTCAAAGAGTCTTAGAACAAAGTCGCGAAAATCCGGTTTTTTATGTGCAGTATGCACATGCGCGAATTAAGTCAGTTATTCGTAAGGCGGAGGAATTGGATATTGATATTTCAGATCGCGATCTATCCGAGACGAATTTAACTGGTCTTACACATTCGTCAGAATTGAGTCTTATTAAAAAGATCGCTGAATGGCCCAGACTTGTTGAGGTGGCAGCTCGTTTATATGAGCCGCATAGAATTGCGTTTTACCTTTTTGACTTATCGTCCCAGTTGCACGCTCATTGGAATAAAGGTAGCGACAATCCAGACCTTAGGTTTCTGCACAAGGATAATTTAGTAAAAACTCAGAGCAAAATTGCACTTGCCCGTGCAGTTTCTATTGTTATTTCCTCCGGGCTTGCTATTCTAGGAGTGAAACCAGTGGAAAAAATGTAAAAACGATAATTCTGCGGTTTATGAGGCAAGGTGCTGGGATAACCCAGCGAAGAGAGGTTATAATGACTGAGCAGGTTTATTCGGCCAGCGCTGTAGGGAATTCAAATAAAGATATCCAAAACAGCAAATTATCTATTTTTTCAATATTTGGTGCTATGATAAGTTTAAATCTGATATTGTGGGCAGGTTATTGGGCATACAATATCATTTCTCGTGATATAAACGGAATTCCAATTGTAGCGGCTCAACCGGGACCACTCAGGGTCGCTCCGGATACCCCAGGGGGTATTGAAGCAGAACACATTGAATTAGCTGTGACTAAGATTGCCTCACAAGAATTACCACCCAATCCGCAAGCAGTAGTATTAGCCCCTGGCACTGAAAAATTAACCCCAGACGATATAACGATATTTCAGGCTGTGGGACAAAAAAAGATAATTGATAGGCAAGCTGCACTAAAAAATCAAATTCATGTAGGGGTAATTGAGCCCGATCTTTCGAAAGAAATTTCATTCGAACCAGTCAATACAGTAACTAATACCGCAAATTATAGTATTAGTGAAAATCAATCTGAATTAGTGGCTGCTGCCCTTGCTATAGCTTTGAAGCCAAGTGCTGATAATTTAATAGGCAATGCTGTTGCGCAAAACAATAATTTTAAACAAATAAAACCCAGGCCCAGACCAGGTTCGTTACTTGAAGTAAGTATGTCTACTACTGAGACAGTCATTCGTCCAGCTCTTGCTTCTGTTGAGACAGGCCTTGCGGTAGTTCAATTTGGAACATTCGCAACAGAAACAGTAGCTTTTGAGGAATGGGATAGGCTTTCCAAAAATCTTTCAGTTATTTTGGATGGTAGGCCAAAATATGTTGAACGTATTAAAAGAAATGGTAATGAGATATACCGTTTGAGATTAGGTGGCTTTGTTAATATTGATGACGCTAGCCGCTTTTGTTCTGCGGTCATATCTCAAGAAAACTGTGTGCCCGTAATAGCAAAATGACTTAAGAGAATCTCTTAAGTCAATTTTTCTAATTTACGGATTCTTCCATGCAATTACTTGACATCTTTGTTCTGAAAGATCAGCTTTATTAAAGGGTCCGCTAGAGTGAAGTATGAGTAATACACCGAACTTAGAATTTTTTCCAGAAAATGATTATATCGCAGAAAATTCTCCGGAAAGTTTAGTTGTCAATGTAGATGGTTTCGAAGGGCCTCTGGATATGTTACTGACTTTATCCAGAACCCAAAAAGTAGACTTACTTAAAATTTCTATTTCTCAGCTGGCGAGCCAGTATTTAGATTTTGTAGCAAAAGCAAAAGAATTAAGGATAGAATTGGCTGCTGACTATCTCGTAATGGCCGCTTGGCTTGCATTTCTCAAATCGCGTTTATTACTTCCGGCTGATCCGAATGATGATGGGCCAACGGGAGAAGAATTGAGCGCCATCTTGGCATTCCGGCTAGAACGATTACAAGCGATGAGGAACGCTGGCGCTAAATTAATTGCTCGAAATCAACTTGGTAAAGATTTTTTTTCAAGAGGTATTCCTGAAACTTTAGAGAAAAAACGTACGATTAACTACACATTGAGTCTTCTCGATCTAATGCAGGGATATGCCAGGATTCGTACACGAGATGACTTCAGGCCTTTTAGTGCGGATAGAGAAAGTGTATTCACAATGGAGAGTGCTTTAGAAAGAATGCGAGAGTTGCTTGGATTTTCAGGAGATTGGAACGATCTGATGAGTTTTTTGCCAGAAGAATGGCAAAATGAGCCAAAGAGAGTGAGGGCAGCTACCGCTGCAACCTTTGCAGCAACTCTTGAGTTAGTTAAGTCAGGAGCGGTTGAACTTAGACAAACAGAGACCTTTGCTAAAATTGAGCTTAGGAAAAGGACCACTGAATGAGTGATCGATCTAATAAATCGTTAGCTGAGCACAAGATGGGTGAAGTTGACCAAGCCAACCTTTTCGAAGCTCCATCAATCCCTGAACAACAGCGTATGGTGGAGGCAATTCTATTTGCTTCCTCTGCACCAGTTACGGTTGCAGAGTTAAAAAACAGAATGCCGCAAGGCTCTGATCCCACATTTGCTCTAGATGAATTAAAAGTGCAATATAGTAGCCGCGGTGTTAATTTAGTAAAAGTTGGTGATGGTTGGGCGATGCGCACTAGCGCTGATCTTAGTTTTTTAATGAGAAAAGAGACTATCGAAACTCGTAAATTGAGTCGTGCAGCAGTGGAAACATTAGCTATAATTGCTTACCATCAACCTGTGACAAGATTAGAAATTGAAGAGGTTCGAGGTGTTGGAGTTTCTAAGGGTACTGTTGATTTACTTTTAGAGATGGATTGGATAAAATTTGGAAGACGAAAAATGACTCCAGGAAGGCCAGTTACTTTTGTTGTCACTCAACATTTCTTGGATCACTTTGGGCTAGAGAGTGCAAAAGATCTGCCTGGTCTTAAGGAATTGAAGTCTGCTGGTTTGCTCGAAAGTACTATCCCAAATGTTAAAGAGACTGGGGAAGGACTCGATAATGAAGAGCAAGATTTATCAGAGAATTTAGATCAGCCTGAGCTTTTTGAAGAATAGAAAAAACTCTTTGTGAATTAAAAACTCAGAAACTTTTCTTGAAGTGTTTTGATAATTTTAGTCCTTGACCTTGGTAATTTGACTTTACCCCTTGACCATATAGTTTTGTAGGTCGATCGGACATTTTTTCATATATCAAACGTCCTACAACTTGACCATGTTCCAAGACAAATGGGGCTTCATGGCATCTTACTTCCAATACGCCACGCGCGCCTGATCCACCTGCTGCATTATGACCAAAACCTGGATCAAAAAAGCCCGCGTAATGAACCCTGAATTCACCAACCATGGCGACATATGGTGCCATTTCTGCAGCGTATTGTGGCGGTATGTGAACACTCTCACGACTAACCAAAATATAAAATGCGCCAGGATCTAGAATTATCTCACCTTGTGAAGTTTTTATCTCATCCCAAAATTCCGCTGGATCGTAGTAATCAATTAGATCTAGATCAATTATTCCAGTGTGTGGTTTTGCTCTGTAACCGACCAAGTCACCTTGTGATGGTCTTAAATCTACTGAAAACCCAAGTCCGTCATCGATTATAGCGTTTCCAGGTACTAATTTTTCTTGAGCATGAAGAGCTGTTAAGTCTTCATCATTCAAAGTCGTATTTTTATTTCTGAATCTAATTTGATTGAGTTTCATTCCCTGTCGCACTAATACCGAAAAAGAGCGGGGGCATATTTCAGCGTATAGTTTGCCGCAATATCCACTGGAAACGCGATCGAACTCTTCCCCGGAGTTTGTAATTACTCTGGTTAATAAATCGAGGCGCCCGGTTGAGCTTTTAGCGTTGGCTGCAGCCTGGATATCTGGTGATAAATTTAGCTCTTCGAGGAGCGGTACTAAATAAACACACCCTTTCTCTAGCACTGCACCGTCTATTAAATCAATTTCATGCATTTTTAAAGATTTTAATCGATCTTCAACTTTTTCGCGGCTTCCGGGCAAAAAAGATGCTCTTATACGAAATGCTTTACCACCTAGTCTCAAGTCTAGGCTTGCAGGTTGTATTTGTTCAGGATCTATTGGGACATCTGAGGTAATTGAACCAACTTCAATGAGTTTCTCTATTTCTTGATTTGGGAGAACTCCGCTCATTTAAAATACTTCCAATATAATTGAAATTCACATGGTCGGGCTAGCAGGACTTGAACCTGCGACCTTCCGTCCCCCAGACGGACGCGCTACCAGGCTGCGCCATAGCCCGCCTTGTTAACATCCTAATTACTGGTTTTTTTTTCATACACAAGTTAAAAATTTTCTTACTTTATTTTTACTTCCATAATGAAATCAAATTTTTCATATCATTCATTATCGGTATAATTTTGTTTACCTGGTCGTTGTTTAAATTCTCAATCTCTCTCAATAAAACTGATGTTGAAAACACATCACTCGTTTTATTTTCGATGGGTTTTGGATCAATTTTCTGATTTTCTGCCTCAAAAAAGTCAAAAAGGCCTGGTTGTTCTGGGACTTTTGGGCTTGAAGTATTGGGGTATTCACTTTTCACAGAAACAAGTTTTTCATTACTTATTTTTTCAATAGGTCTAACCACTTTTGTCTTGGTTTCTTTACCGCTGCCTATTTCCCCAAGATCTTGGGACATTAAGGGTTTTGATAGTCCTGAAACGTAATTTAGGCCCTTTTCGCGAAAAACTTGTTTCGCACCCTTGATGGTATGTCCTTCAATATGCAGTAGCTGTTTTATTCCACCAATAATAAGCATGTCTTTTGGACGGTAATAACGTCGTCCCCCAGCTCGTTTAATCGGTTTAATTTGACTAAATTTACTTTCCCAAAACCTCAGTACATGAGTCGGGGTAGCTAGCCACTCTGAAACTTCACTTATATTACGAAAAGCTTTCTCAGATTTTGACATAACTCTACAATGACCTTATTTATTTCCCTTCTGACACCCTATCTTTCATCAAATGAGAAGGTCGGAATGTAAGAACCCTTCTAGGTGGTATAGGCGCTTCTTCGCCTGTTTTCGGATTTCGCCCAACTCTGGCGTTTTTCTGACGAATACTAAATGTTCCAAATGAAGAAATCTTAACTTGCTCACCTGCTACGAGTGATGCACTAATTTTCTCGAGCACGCTTTCTACTAAATCGGCTGACTCGTTTCTGGAAAGTCCAACCTCCCGAAAAACTGATTCACTTAAATCCATTCGCGTTAACGTCTTTTCACTCATTTAATCATCCCCCATTTTTATCTAATTGTAGTGCTCACAAATTTAGTAAGTCAACTTAAATGGGACAACGATAAGTAAAGTTGTTAATTTTTTTTTATATATTTAGGTTTACCAGCGTATAACGAGCGATCCCCAAGCGAGCCCGCCTCCAATAGCCTCTGTAACAATCAAGTCATTTTTCTTAATATGCCCGTTTATTTTTGAAACTGACAAGGCGAGGGGAATAGAGGCTGCGGAGGTATTTCCGTGATCCTGCACTGTCGTTAATACACGGTCTGATGTTATACCCATCTTTTTTGCAGTTCCATGAATAATCCTAATATTGGCTTGGTGGGGAACAATCCAGTCAATTTCTTCTACAGAAATACCCGCTGTTTTCATAGAGTTTTGAGCAGTAGTTGCTAACTTCTCAATTGCGTGTCTATAAACTTCTTTGCCATGCATCCTTAAATATCCAGTAGACTGCGTGGATACGCCTCCGTCCACATATAAAATATCTTTCAGTCTTCCGTCAGAGTTTAAGTCAGACGCCAAAATTCCACGATCATATTTATCTCCTTTCCCATTTTCTGCAGACAAAATGACCGCACCGGCACCATCGCCGAAAAGTACGCACGTGGATCTATCTTCCCAGTCCATTAATTTTGAAAACGTCTCAGAACCGATCACCAAGATTTTTTTTGCTTGTCCCGAAATTATTAGTGCATTCGCATTTGCTAAAGCAAAGACAAAACCAGCGCAAACTGCTTGAACGTCGTAGGCAAAACCTTTTACTATTCCTAAATTTGCCTGTACCATTGTAGCAGCGGAGGGAAATGTAAGATCTGAAGTTGAAGTTGCTAGAATGATTGCGTCTATATCATCAGCCTGTAAGTTGGCATCTGCTAACGCTTTTTGGGCTGCAAGTGTAGCCATGACAGAGGTGGTCTCATCCTCGTTTGAAAAGTGTCTGCGTTTAATCCCAGAACGACTAGAAATCCAATCGTCGGATGTATCTAAGGTTCTCTCGAATTCAGAATTATCAACTACTCGTTTAGGTAAGTAGTGTCCACATCCCTGTATCACAGCACGAACCGTCATTGATTATCCTAAACTATTTATCTGTAACATCGGGTACATGGTTATCAATTGCGCCTGCGTATGCAACCCGCGCGGCTACTTTTTGTGAAAAATCATTCTTCGAGAGCTCAAACGCTAATTTAATTGCTGCCTCGATTCCAGTTGCGTCAGCCGAGCCGTGTGATTTTACTACTGTACCATTTAGACCCAAAAATACCCCGCCGTTAACTCTTCTGGGATCGATTCTCATTTTAAGTCGATTTAATGAGGTATATGCTAAAATACTTGCAAGTCTTGATAATGGTGAAAATTTAAATGCCTCGCGAAGTAAATAACCAATTAAACTTGCGGTGCCTTCACCTGTTTTCAGAGCAACATTTCCTGTGAAGCCATCAGTAACTATAACATCAACTTTTGAACCAGGGATATCTCCACCTTCTACAAATCCCTCGAAAGTAAAATTTGCGTCTCTTTGACAGTGCTCAATTTTTGAAAATGCGTCTTTTAGTTCACTTCTGCCTTTATGCTCTTCAGTCCCCACATTAAGCAGTCCAACTCTTGGCTTTACTATTCCCAATCCGTTTCTGGCGTATGATACTCCCATCAAAGCATATTGTAGTAAGTCTTTTGCCTCAGCTCTAATGTCAGCGCCCACGTCCAACATAACATTGAATCCCATAGGGTTGGAAGATGGCCATAGTATTGCAATTGCAGGACGGTTTACCCCAGTAAGCTTACGTAGTCTTAGCATACTTATGGCCATCAAAGCTCCGGTATTACCGCAGGAGACGCAAACGCTGGCTTTGCCGTCTCTTACAGATTCAATGGCTGACCACATTGAGGTTGCCTTTCCGTGTCTCACCACGTGGCTAGGCTTGTCCTCCATTTTTATTACTTCACGACTATCTACTATCGTAACTCTGCCTACTAAGGAGCGACGTTTATTTACTAATTTTTTAAGTAGTTCACTTTTGCCATGCAAAAGAAAGTGTATACTGTCATTTATTTTGGCAGCTCGCACTAGTCCTGATACTATGGCAGATGGCCCTAAATCACCTCCCATAGCGTCAATGCTTATAGTTGTGCCTGAATGCACCACCTCCGAATTCTTTTTAACGGTCGTGGTCATGTCGCCTTCCTTTATTAGGAATTAGGCTGCGTCATCATCCAAGTCGATTTCCTCGGTCATGGATATAACTTCTTTATCTCCATAAAAGCCACAAGATGCGCATACATGGTGAGGACGTTTTAATTCACCACAATTTGGACATTCATTAGGGTTCCCAGCCACCAGAGCGTCATGAGCTCTACGATTATTTCGTCTGGACTTTGATACTTTATTTTGCTGAACAGCCATGTCTAAATCTCAGTATTATAGGGGGTTTATCCCAAAGTTGATTATCATCCTAGCGCAATACATCTATTCGGCACCGATATACAACCCAATTTTTCCTATTTTGTGAATTTAGTTAAATTTTATGCTTTTCTTTAAGACTTTAACTTCTCCTTCAGGGTATTTAAAATCGCAAAAGGATTTTGGATATTTTCTTCTTCGACTATTTGATCATCAATACCTATCGATCTTGTTACATACTCGGCATTATTTGATCTCGGATAGTCGGGCAATGCTAGGGCAAGAGCCTCTAATGCTATCGTTGATAGATCTAAAGAATTGGTTAATGGCTCTAAGTTCTCGTCTAACTCGAGTTCAACATCTCGTCCGTCATCTTTCTCTAAAGAAGGTATTTCTTCTACAGGTATATAAATACGCTTTATTTTTTCATCTATACGGCATTTTACGGCTTCTAGCGTCACCACACATTGTTGAAGTGCTGTTGCACCCAATTTACCAGATAGTAACCACTTTTTTTTGCCGTGAGCGCTTATTTTTCCTTTAAAGTCAATTTTTTCAACTGAAAGTAAATCAAGCTGTTTGGCGATCTTAGAGTTATTAATAGCATCGCTCTTCCAATGAAAACTATTCGTCCTTACCGTATTTAAGTTCGCGAATTTTATGATTTTGTCAGAAATTTCACTTTTGGGCATTTATAAATTTCTTCCTTGGTTGTAATGAACATTCAATATGATGTACTTGAAGATAGCGTTGTATTTTAATCAAGTAGGCTTAATTCATGAATGGAATTCTTAAAAAGATTTTAAGTGTTGCTTTACTAGTACTTATTTTCGGTTGTTCCGAACAATATCGTAATCATGGTTACATACCTAGTGACGAAGAATTATCAAGTGTTTCTGTATCTCAAGATGATAAAAATAGTGTTATCGAAAAGCTTGGAACGCCATCAATTGGTGGTATCTTAAATGATGGAAACATTTATTTTGTTCAGTCCAAAGTCTTGAAGAATTCCATAAGAGCTTCGAAACCTATAGATCGGCAAGTTCTTGTTTTAAGTTTCGACGACAATGATAGACTAAGTAATATTCAAAAATTTGGAATTGATAAGGGTAAAATCGTTATTCTAGATTACCGAACCACTCCATCTGGGCTAAAAAATATGTCATTTCTATTTCGGTTATTTCAAAATGTTGGAGGCCCCTCTGCCGAGTCCTTACTACAATAAATAAAGATTGGTTTGACCTTTATAAGCCTGCTGTAACTCCGTTTTAATAGGGGAAACATTGTTGATTTTTTTTCATCCTAAGTTTGATATCGAGCCAGCTTTAAATCCTGTTGATATCAAAGAAGCTCAAGCATTTAGATACAAAGCATTCGGAGTGGTAAATGAGAGTGGGCTTGATAAAGATGAGTATGATCAAAAATTTAATCACATAATTATCCGTGATAGGCGACATCGCAAAGTCGTAGGATATTTTAGGTATACTTGTTATAGCTCTGGTTCGCGTATTCAAAATGGCTATTCTGCCGCTCATTATGGCCTCAAAGCTTTAGAAAGATTTGATAAACCGGTATTGGAGGTGGGGCGTGTATGCACTGACCCCTTTGCGAATGATCCAGATATATTGCGATTAGTTTGGGCTTATTTGGCACAGTTCGTTGAGAAAAGAAATATTGTTTTTGTATTTGGTTGTACTTCATTCGAAGGAACTGATTACAAAAAATATATTGATTGTTTTGCTGTTCTTCGAGCGCGATATTTAGGACCAAAAAATATGTTACCAAGTGTAAAGTCACAATCTGTTTTAAAATTTGCAAAAAAACTTCGGTCGGAAGTTAATTTAAAGACAGCAATGATGAAGATGCCTCCGCTATTACGTGCTTACCTTTTGATGGGGGGGTGGGTAAGCGATCATGCTGTTATAGATAATAAGTTAAACACGCTTCATGTTTTTACAGGCTTGGAGGTGAGTAAAATACCACCTGCAAAGAAACGGTTTCTACTGAAGAAACCTTGACCTGCTAATTTTTCTGAATTAGTTCAGTATGTTATGAGTGCCCCTTTAATCCAATTGAGTGAAGTTAGCCTTGGTTTTGGAAAGCATGATATTTTCAAAAATATAGATTTGGTTTTGAACAAGGGAGAGCGCACATGTCTGGTTGGTCGAAATGGGTCTGGTAAATCAACGCTTCTAAAACTGATTGCTGGTAAAATTGTCCCCGATGCGGGTCATGTTGCTGTGCAAAAGGGCATTCAAATAAGTCTTATGGAACAGGATCCGGACCTTTCTTCTTTTCCTACTTTAGGAGATTTTGCAGCAAGCAAATTAAGTAGTAATGAGATTTATAAAATTGAGGCAGTAAGTAATGGGCTAAAGTTAAATCTTAGACAAGAGGTAAAGTTTGCGTCTGGTGGAGAAATTAGACGAGCAGCATTGGCGAAAATAATAGCAGAAACGCCAGATTTGATGCTTTTAGATGAACCCACCAACCACCTAGATATTGAAAGTATTCAATGGCTCGAGGATCTATTGAGAAATTTAAAGTGTGGAATAGTGATAATTAGCCACGATAGAGCATTTCTTCGAGCAGTATCCAAAACCACTTTATGGTTGGATAGGGGAATTCTTCGGAGAAATGAGAAAAATTTTGCTGATTTTGAAGATTGGCGAGATAAAACTTGGGCTGAAGAGGATGCACGTAACCATAAATTAAAGCGACGCATAAAAGAAGAATCTGTATGGGCCGTCGAAGGTATTTCTGCAAGACGCAAAAGAAATCAGGGTAGGTTGAAAGCACTGAAAGAGCTCAAGCTTGAAAATGATTTGCAAATAAAACGTCAAGAAACTGCAAAAATGTCTTTTCAATCTGGTGAAATTTCTGGCCGAAAGGTATTAGAAGCACAATCTATCAGTAAAAAAATTGATGGAAAGCCAATATGCGGTAAATTTAGTGTCACAATTTCTCGTGGAGAGCGGATTGCTTTAGTTGGAGCAAATGGCGTCGGAAAGACCACACTACTAAATATTCTATTTAGAGATTTATCTCCCGACGAAGGGAGTATTAAGAGAGGTACAAACTTAAGTATTGCCAACTTTGAGCAGGATAAAGGCAGTCTGAATATGGATGCAAGTCTACAGGAAAACTTGGCAGGTGACCCAGAAATTGCACTTCCTGGTAGAGCTGATCAGATACTAGTGAAAGGTATACCCAGACATGTCGCTGGGTATTTAAAAGAATTTTTGTTTGACCCCAGTGCTTTAAGGGCACCAGTGCGTTCTCTTTCTGGGGGTGAAAAATCTAGGTTAATTCTTGCGAAACTAATGGCTAAAAAGAGCAATTTATTATTGTTGGATGAGCCAACCAATGACTTGGATATAGAGACACTAGATTTATTGCAGGAAATACTTTGTGATTACGACGGTACAATTATTTTGATTAGTCATGATAGAGATTTTGTTGAGCAGGTAGCAACTCGAGTTTTATTTTTCGAAGGAAATGGTAATATAATCGATTTTACAGGGGGTTACAGATCATACTTAAATAATCGTTCAGTGGATAAAAGCCGAAAAAATACTGATCGAAAATCTGTAAAGTCCAAAACCATGATGGATTTGCGTGCAAAAAAGAAGAATGTGAATTTATCATTCACAGATCACCATAGGCTGAGGGAGATACCGAGAGAGGTTGAAAGGCTTGAGTTAGAAATAAAAAAATTAGAAAATTTCTTGTCGATCGATGACCTTTATCTGTCTGATCAAAAAAAATTTGATAAAGCCTCAACTGCTTTGGCGGAACGTAAGCTTAAACTGGATGAAATTATGGAAGAATGGTTGTTACTTGAAGATAAAAAGGGATGAGAAATTGCTACTGTCCTTATAATTTAAGCAGACCATCTTAACTACTCTAATGTACTTTTTCTATACACTTTTTGTAAATAAACCCTAATAATGAGACGGTAATTACAATTCTAAAAATATGATGAGCGCTTACTAAAGCTGGACTTGAGGCAATAGTCAAAGCAATTAATGACATTTCTGTGACACCGCCAGGTGCAAAGGATATAAAAAGCGTAACCAAGGACAAGTCTGATAAGCTTTGGAGCACTAATACAAAAATGAACGCCAAGATAAGCATTGTGACTACCGACAATGCTGATAATCGAACTGCAATGAAAAGAATATTTTTATCTATCCCATAAAATCTTGCTCCCAGGCTGGTTCCGATTACGACCTGTGCGACTAAAATCAGTATATTGGGAAGTTGAATGTTAGCATCTGTGCCCAAAGTAACAAAAACTGTTAAAAGCATCGGGCCAAACAAGTGCCCAGCAGGTATCCTTAAGCGCGATCCTAGACTCAAGCCTACAATTACTAAAAAAAAGATGTAAATTAGGTCAGTTAAAGTGATCGTTGCATTTTCTTGTATGGTAATTCCGGCTGCACTACCAACTGGAGCTCCAAACCAAATTGAAATTATGATTGGAACTAGAATTATTACCAAAATTATACGTAAAAATTGCTGAAGAGTGACGATTTTTATTTCTCCGCCATACTCTTCAGACATCGCTATACTCTCCATTAATCCACCGGGCGCAGAGGAGAAAAATGCTGTGGCTCGATCATATTTTCCAAACTTTATTAAAATTTTATAGTTCAAAAAATGGGCGCACCAACTAAAAACAATTAAACCTAATAAACTTGGTAGATAATCAGTTATCTGAAGTATCAGATCAGCAGTAACCTGTAATCCAATCATTACGCCAATTATCGCCACAAAGTAATTTCTGAATTTTTGTGGGAAAGTGTAATTTGCAGGAATTATTTTAGTTCCAAAATTAATTGACCATAAAGCACACATTAATAATGAAGCTATCATCCAAGGCAGTGGCATTAGGGTTTTTGATGCTAACCAGCCGGCTGATCCTCCAAGCGCTAATAAAAACACCGTATATAAAAGGCTTTTCCTCAATGAAATTCCTTTGTTAAAAATTAGCTTTACAGAAAATACCATTCCTAACGCGGAAGACTTTTATTTTTCTCTATCGTATTTTTGCAGAAACTGAAAGAAGGATAACGTGTCAGGGTGGTTACACTCCAGAGCAAGAGTATAAGCATTCACCATGAAAAAACAGGCCTTGTTTATATTAGATGTTGTATATGCTGCTTTAGCGTATAACTCTGCTAATTTTACTCCATCATTATTCTGGTGGGCAGTTAAAATTTTTTCCTCTAAATCGATTTTAGTTTTTTTGCTTGCGTCCATTTTGGACCTCATTAGCAACCCAATAGTGAAAACAATGAGTAGGATTATCCATTGCGGGTGAAAATCTACCACCATCAAAATTTACCGCGTGACGTCCTCGTTGCATGCCCTCGACGACTGGAACATCTTCCTCGAAAACTAGCTTCCATTGTTTCATATTTTGGAGCCGCAATTGCTTCGGAGTGTTTTCCTTAGAATAAAATAGGTGAATGTGTTCATATGTTTTTTCAGGACCATCTGGTATTAGGATAATTACAAACGCATGATCCCTATGAACACCCAGTAGAACATTAGGATAAACTGCAATGTATTCAGCGGCAGTATCCCATTTAGCATTTAAATCAACAAAATCAGGGAAAACGTTACCGTTCCCATCCTTTAGCTGCTGATAAACTCTTGTTCCCTGGCCCGAAAATTTATTTTTGTGCTCAATGTGATAATGATCTTCTAATTTGGAGTAACTGTTCAAGCCAGGGTGCACCCAAGGTAAATGATAACTTTCACAATAATTTTCTACCGCCAATTTCCAATTTGCTGCAACTTCGATCGTAAATGAACTCTCCTTACCTCCGTGAAAAAGGGGTCTGTCGAAGTCTGACCATCTATCTATCAATTCTTTCATGTTGTCTTCAAATTTTGGTGCGTCTCCGGAAAGATTTATCCAAATTACACCCATCCATACGTGGCTTCGAATTTCAGTTAATCCTAATTCAGACCTATCAATAGCATCATGCAGATTTCTACCTGCCCCCCCCACATGAGGTGTGCTGATTAGACTGCCTTCTGTGGAATAACACCAGCTATGATAGGGACATCTGATAGCTCCTTCTATAGATTTCACTCTATCAATAAGTATCATGCCGCGATGTCGACAAGTGTTTTGAAAAACTTTTACTTTGTTTTTTTTAGTACGAATAATAAACAAGGGAGTGCCCTGAAAGAAAATAGGCACAGCGTCTCCTATATTTGGAATTTGAGCTGAAACTGCCAGCCCACTCCACTTGCCAAAAAGTAGGATATCTTTTTCTTCTTTAAATACAGATGGGCAAGTGTAATGTTCATTTGGAAGCCCATTTGCTTCATCTACTGGTAAGCAAACCTGGTTTAGTCTAGCTGTCTTTTCCATTGTCTGGCTCAATTTTTTTATATTGATAAAAAAAGATACTATTTGAGGCTAGCTCAAAACGACACCTGACTAAATTGAAAACGACAATATTTTCAGCTTGTTGTTCAGCCGCGAGACAGAGCTGCTACACCCGTTCTGGCAATTTCTATAAGGCCCAGCGGACGCATCAATTCTGCAAATGCATCAACTTTTTCTGGTGTGCCGGTGATTTGAAAAGTAAAGCTGTCTAGCGTGCTATCTACCACGTTTGCTCTAAAAATGTCTGCTAAACGTAATGCTTCTACTCTTTTTTCGCCTTTTCCTCCAACCTTGAGCAGAGCAAGCTCTCGCTCTACATGAGGGCCGTCTACAGTTAAATCGTGTACCTCATGAACAGGTACAATTCGTCCTAATTGGGCTTTTATTTGTTCAATAACCTGAGGAGTGCCTGTAGTTACGATTGTAATTCGACTGAGATGACCCTCGTGGTCAACCTCTGCAACCGTTAGACTATCGATATTGTATCCGCGGCCTGAGAAAAGCCCTATTACGCGAGCAAGAACTCCAGCCTCATTATCAACTAATATTGCTAAGGTATGTGTTTGTATTTCATCACCGAAAGTAGACCTAAGATCATAAGCAGAATGCTTGCTAGATCCTTTTTTTATTTTTAATGCTGACATCTGTAACCTACGAAGTAAATTCTCATACTAATACTGCCCCGCTGCTTCCTATGGCGTCCTCCGTTGTCGCTTCTCCTAACAACATTTTGTTATGAGGCTCCCCAGACGGGATCATTGGGAAGCAGTTCTCATGTTTCTCAACTAAACAATCAAAGAGAACCGGACCATCGTAAGACAGCATTTCCATAATAGCATCATCTAAATCTGCAGGATCTGATACCATGATGCCTTTTGCACCAAATGCATCTGCCAATTTCACAAAGTCGGGAAGGGCATCAGACCAACTGTGAGAGTAGCGTTCACCGTGCAGCAACTCTTGCCATTGTCTTACCATACCCAATCTTTCGTTATTCAATATAAATTGCTTTACAGGTAACTTATATTGGACTGCCGTACCCATTTCCTGCATATTCATCAACCAACTAGCCTCGCCAGCGACATTAATAACCAATGCCTTTGGGTGAGCAATTTGCACGCCTATTGATGCAGGAAAGCCATAACCCATTGTTCCAAGTCCGCCTGAAGTCATCCATTGATTGGGTTCCTCAAAACCTAAGAACTGAGCAGCCCACATTTGATGCTGACCAACTTCAGTGCATATAAACCGGTCTGATCTACTCCGAGTAAGCTCTTCTAGGCGCTCAAGCGCAAATTGTGGTTTAATTGTCTCTTTACTATTTTTATAGTCCAGACACTTAACAGATCGCCATTCGCCTATTTGGCTCCACCATTTATCGATAGCGGCAGAGTTCGTCTTACGTCCTCGGGCTTTCCACATATTCAAAACGTCATCTAATACGTGTGCAATATCGCCTATGATAGGAATATCAACGTGAATTACTTTATTAATAGATGATGGATCAATATCAATGTGCGCTTTTTTAGAGCTTGGGCTAAAAGCATCTATTCTACCGGTAATCCGATCATCAAATCGAGCACCGATATTTATCATAAGATCGCAATCGTGCATCGCCATGTTGGCCTCGTAAAGCCCATGCATTCCTAACATCCCGAGCCAGTTGCTGCCGGACGCGGGATAGCACCCCAAGCCCATTAGAGTGGAAGTGATTGGGAAATTAGTACCTTTAACCAATTCTCTCAGAAGTTGGCTCGCACCTGTGCCAGAATTAATCACTCCGCCACCTGTGTAAAAAATTGGTTTTTCCGATTGTTCAATTGCTTCAACGAGTTTTGTAATTTGTTCAATATCGCCCTTTAATTTAGGCCTATATTGGGAGGTTGGTGCTTTTTTATTTGAAATGTAAACACCAGAAGCAAATTGAACATCTTTTGGAATATCAACTAAAACAGGCCCTGGGCGACCAGATTTTGCAACATGAAAAGCTTCATGTAAAATCGGTGCCAACTGATCTGTGTCTTTAACAAGCCAATTGTGTTTAGTACATGGTCTTGTGATCCCAACCGTATCTGCTTCCTGAAAAGCGTCTGAGCCGATCATAAAAGTAGGTACCTGTCCAGTAAGAACAACTAAAGGAATAGAATCCATTAAAGCATCGGTTAATCCTGTAACAGCGTTGGTCGCGCCTGGTCCAGATGTTACTAAAACCACTCCAGGTTTTCCAGTTGACCTAGCGTATCCTTCAGCCGCATGAACTGCTCCTTGTTCATGTCTAACTAGGATATGCCTTATCTCATTTTGTTGGAAAATTTCATCGTAGATTGGCAGTACTGCTCCACCCGGGTATCCAAACACAGTATCTACCCCTTGATCCTTAAGGGCTTGTACTACCATTTTGGCTCCAGTCATTTGGCTAGTCATATAGAAACTCCTGCTCACTCTTTAACTAATTAATAAATCGATAAAATTTGCTCTAATTCACTCGCAAAGGCCAACATATGAACAACAAAAAGATTGGTCAACTAGAAATGGCTCTATTTAGCGATATTTTTTAATTTTATTACCAATTATATTCAAATAGAGTAATATTTGGAAAGAATATAACTCTTTTTGGCAACACACAAAAAAATGAGCCCTTATAGGGCTCAGTCTTTTATTATAATTGGTAAAATAAACTAAGAAATAGTTTCGTCGGCCTCTTTCGTGTCTGCTTCCCGATCTTCCTCTACTTCTTCATCAAGAGCCGCGCTTCCAATATCATCAAATAATTCTGCTATTTCAAACTCAGCTTCTGCCTCTGCCTCTGCAGCGACATCTTGAATGGATTTACCAGATGCCTGTAGCTCAGCCTCTTCGTTCGACCTGGCAACATTAAGAACTATCGTTGCCGTCACTTCTGGGTGTAAAACAACAGACATTTCATGCAGCCCAAGCTCCTTGATAGGCTTAACCAGAGAAATTTGCTTACGGTCAATAGAAAACCCTGCAGAAGTAGCAACTTCCGCTGCATCTCTTGGAGAAACCGACCCATAAAGAGCTCCCGAGTCTGATGCAGATCTAATAACTATAAAAGTCTGCCCATCCAGCTTTCCTAAAAGTGCATCGGCTTCTTTCTTAGTTTCTAAATTTTGGGCCTCGAGTTGAGATTTCTGCTTTTCAAAAGCAGCAATATTAGTTTCTGATGCTGTTTGAGCCTTTCCTTGAGGCAGTAGAAAATTTCTTGCGTAGCCTGGTTTAACGTCAACCACGTCGCCCATCTGGCCTAGTTTTGATACTCTTTCCAAAAGAATAACTTGCATTGTGTCTACCTCTCTTCCTACTTAACGGCGTAAGGTAATAGCGCTAAGAAGCGTGCGCGTTTTATAGCACGGGCCAATTCTCTTTGCTTTTTTGCAGAAACAGCTGTGATCCTTGATGGCACAACTTTTCCACGCTCTGATATGTATCTTTGAAGCAATTTTGTGTCTTTATAATCAATTTTTGGAGCATCCTCACTTGAGAATGGACACACTTTCTTCCTGCGAAAAAATGGTTTGTTTGTCATTATGAAAACTCCTTACAGACCTAATCGTGCTGTTCGCGTCTGTCACTGCGATCATCTCGTTTATGCATTTGAACTGATGGACCTTCGTCGTGTTTATCAACTTTAATAGTTAAAACTCGCATTACATCTTCATGAAGACGCATTAATCGTTCCATTTCTTGAACAGCCTCTGAAGGTGAATCTGTTCGCATCATTGCATAATGCCCTTTACGATTTTTGTTTATTTTATAGGCCATTGTTTTCAATCCCCAATATTCGGAGTTGACTACTGTACCACCATTATCTTTAAGGACTATTCCAAAGTGCTCAACAAGGCCTTCCGCCTGGGTATTTGATAAGTCTTGTCGAGAAATAAAAACATGCTCATATAGAGGCATCTTTGTTTCCAATCTATCAATGGCGCGTTTCATAGGAAGGGGGTTAAATCTTTTTGTTCCCAACCACGAGTGACTACGCTTACACAAACTACAAAAAGATCAGGGTTGTCTATACTAATTTCGTAAAATTACAAGCCCATAATTACAATACATAAGTAGTAACTTTTAGGTCATAATGCAGAATGAATTGTGGTGTTAGGATAACAGCACCACACCGGTTATTCCACGGTAAACGATTTAT
>ENA-OSEY01000095-OSEY01000095.1-marine-metagenome-genome-assembly--contig:-NODE-95-length-59904-cov-5.495061_pt1 | contig 59904 bp, 59 predicted proteins | sample MGYA00248465_ERZ534230 | MGnify/ENA primary metagenome ERZ534230 (study PRJEB26409, sample SAMN06344110) | marine metagenome | isolation source: Sea water from surface | place: Atlantic Ocean:Southern... | reverse complement strand
CACCAATAGCTGTTACACCTGAAAAATCAAGCGTAGCTAGAGCAGCGTTAACATCAACATCTAAATCATCCAAAGAGTTTAGGCTTACTGTTAAACTTGAAACATCAGCGTTATTTGTAACGTCTAATGCAGATCCAGTATCAGCAGTAGCAGTACCAGTATATGCAAGGTTAGTAGCGTTATCGAATGTTAATGATTCAATATCATCGTTGTTATCAAATGCAATATCATGAATAGTAGCGTCAGAAACATCAAGACTAGTTAAGTCTACGTTACCTGTAACACTCAAATCATCCATAGTAGCTGAAATTGTTATTGAAGCTAGCGCAGGAGCTGCAGTAACAGTTACGTCAAGTACATGACCTGCAACTGTTAAATCAGTCATATCTGCATTATCAGCAACAATAGCAACAGAAGGTATACCTTCTCCTTGAGCAGTAACGTCAGTAGCATCATAGTTAATATCAGTCGCATCTTCAGCTAAACCTGTAAGATTTGCAGTAATAACATCAACTGCACCGTCTAATAGAAATCCAGTTGCAGAAGCAACTAATGTTGTAACACCTGCATTAATATCTACATCTCCCTGGAAATCAGTAACAGTAACAGAAGGAACTGCAGACACAGCTAAAGTACCACCAGCTACACCAGCAGGATTTGTAAAGCTTGCCATACCTTGAAGCGTTAAGGCAAAGTCATGGTCACCATTCGCATCAACTGGAGTTGTTAAAGCAGCAGCAGTTAAAGTACCGCCAGTTGCAGTATGAATTGTTAATGCGTTAGCAGTACCAAATGCATCCATTGAGTTAATGTTAACAGATGTACCTGAATCTCCTAAGTTAATTGTATTAGCAGCACCAACAGCAATTGAAGTAGCTGAGGATAATAATGGCATATGTAAAGATGTCATCATACCTGCGTCACCAGTAGCAGCATCACTATCGTGATCACCTTCAGATTCAGTTATACTAATCACTTCAGCAGTAGTTAATGCAGCAAAGCTTGCAGCACCATCTATGTGATCTAAAGTAAGATTTTGAACTGAAGTTAAGTTATTAAATGTGTGTGAAGCTTGACCTTCAACATCAGTATAAGCAAAGTTACCGTTAACAGTAAATATGTTATCGATTACAGCTTGAACTGTAGCAGAAGTCATCGCAGCAGTAACGTCGATATCGACATTACCATTAATAATGTTTATGTTAGCGCCTAGATCTTCAAAAGTATCAAGATCGTTTACACTAGCAATTGTTACATTACCTTGGTAAATGTTACTTGCAGACAATAATTCGTCAAGGTCGGCTTGAACAGCAGCAAGATCAGCTTGAAGAGCTGTAACATCTGCAGCAGTAGCAGCCGTCGCTAAATCAGCCTGAATAGCGTCTACCTCTGAAGCTAAAGAAGCAAGGCTTGCTTCTAGTCCAGCAAGATCACCAGCTTTCGCTACACCAGCCTGAAGACCACTAATGGTCGAAGATAGTGAAGCAACCTGCCCTGATAAAGCGGCTAAACCATCAACTTGAGACTTTAATGCACTAATTTGAGCATTTAAATCATCAAATTGATCATCGTAATTTTGACAGCCCACAAATACAAGTGAAGCAGCCAAAAGGGTTAATAATCCTTTTTTCATTGTTTTAATATTTAATTTATATTTATTTGTATTTTTCATATGAACGTTCATGTTACATATTAAATGTACACACACATGTAAGCAAATACCATGCCAAAAACAGAATATTTAACTTAACTGTCTATTAATCAATAACTTAAAAAGTTAACAAAATCTTAAAAATGAAAAAAATTACTATTATTTCTCTGTTAGCATCAATTTTACTCCTATCGTGCACAAATACTGACTCTTCAGAGATAATTACAATCGATACACACATTGATATTAACGTTGAAAATTTCACCGATACACTCAATTATACAAGCAATACAGATACAAAATTTAATATTCCAAATATGATGGAGGGAGGGTTAGATGTAGCTTGGCTTGTGGTATATACAGCACAAGGAGAGTTAAATGAAGAAGGTTACAATAGTGCAATGGACAATGCTATTGCAAAGTTTGATGCTATTGACAGGCTTGTGTATGAATATGCGCCTGATAAGCTGGAAATAGCTCTTAACTCAGATGATGTTAGGAGAATTCTATCAAATGATAAAAAAGTAATCATGATTGGAGTTGAAAATGCCTACCCAATTGGACTTGATGCTTCAAATATTGAAAAATTCTGGGAAAGAGGCGCAAGATATGTATCGCTATCACATAATGGCCACAGTCAGCTTTCCGACTCTAATACTGGTGAATTTGACGATACAGCATTACATAATGGTCTTAGTTCTTTTGGGAAAGAAGTGGTCGAGCTTTTAAATTATTATGGAATAATGATAGATATATCGCATCCTTCAAAGGATGCAATAAAGCAAATGATTGAACTTAGTAAAGCTCCTGTTATGGCATCACATTCATCAGCAAGAGCACTTAGAGATCATCCTAGAAATCTTGATGATGAGCTGCTTGAATTAATTAAAACCAATGGTGGAGTTGTTCAAACTACAGCACTCGGAGCTTTTTTAACAGATCGTGAAGATCCACCACCGAATATGGACGATTTTATGGATCATATTGACTATATGGTCAACAAAATTGGTATTGATCATGTTGGAATAAGCTCTGATTTTGATGGTGGTGGAGGAATAGTAGGTTGGAATGATGCATCAGAAACAATGAATGTAACTACTGCACTTAGAGAAAGAGGTTACAGCGAATCAGAGATAGAGCAATTATGGGGCGGAAACCTTCTAAGGGTTCTTGATGAAGTACAATATATAGCGGAGAAGCTTCAAACTGAAAGTTTATAGGGGAAGTTTTAATCCAAGTCTTGTAATATTAAAACCTTTATTAACAACTAGTTTTGTCAAATCACTACTGGGATCTAACATCAAGTTGGTATGATTCATGTGTATAAAATAGACTTTATTCTTATGCTCTGGACTTAAATCATCTAATAAATTAATAGTCTCTGTTACCAATGGATGCGGTATTTCACTAATATCCCTGTTTATCTCTTTAGAGTCATAAAAAGTAGCATCTAATAATAGATAGTCAAACTCGTAAACAAGTTGTTTTAAATTTTTATCCCATTTTTCCCATTTATCAATATCTGGAATAAAAAGAGCTTTTTTATTCCTCCCCTCTATAATAAAACCTGCAGTTTCAGAGTATTCATCTCGATGTGGAACCTGGATTGGTGTTACAGTTATGTTTCTTAATTCATTTGTTTTTGAACCAAAGCTTAAGTTCTGGATCTTTATGTTGTTAATATCAACCAATTGACTCCAAGGTCCATTTGTCTTCAAAAAATTGCTCATTTTAGGAAGAACTTTAATTATAAGATTTTTTGCTCCCAAAGCCTCTCTTCCAAAATACATTAACCCTGTATAGTGACCAATATGTGCATGAGTTATAAAAATTGACTCAGGGAGTAAAAATTCATTAAATATTTCTTTTTCTAAGTAATTTAATTGATAAGGTATATCTGGAGAAGCCTCAAAAAGAATATATTTTTTTTCTACTGGATCAACTACAGCAATAGATGTTGTGAAATACTCTTCAAATTCACTAAACTTTTCTTTACAGAATTTATGTTGACAGCCAATATGGGGAAGCCCAGCATCTTGAACATTACCAAGAACATATATATACTCGGTTTGAGCAAAAATTAAATTAAAAAAGGTTAAAAAAAATGTAATTTGAATAATTCTGATCAAAATGAAAAGTTTATTCCAAAATGGAAATTTCTTTTTGGAGCAGGCTCAAAGTATCGTTTTCCAAAAGCATTTATTCTAATATTATCATAGTAATTTACATCTAATAAGTTATTTACTCCAAGATATACCTGGCTATTTTTAAATATTTGCTTTGAATAAGTTAGATTTAGAAGATTATATGAGCTTGTCTTAGTCTCATTTAAATTATCAGCATAAAGCTCACCAATTAATCTATTGCTTATTGATAGTGATTGCCCTTTAGATAAGTTAAAAATTAATTCAATATCTAATATTTGATCGGGTATACCAGGTAGAGAAAGATCTTTTAAATCATTGCCATTGAGATTAAAGTCTTTGAATAGATTTTTACTATTTGTATAGGATAAATTTAACTTACCATTTGAGAATAACAGTTGAGAACTAAGTTCAATTCCATATCTTCTTGTCGAACCAACGTTTCTGTAAAAATTTTTACCTGGGAATTCTTCTATTTCATATGGTAAAATTTCATTATCAGTATTTATAAGGTATGCTGTAGCTTGTAATAATAAATTAGAAGCTGATTTACGCCACCCTATTTCATAATTAACTGAAGAGCTGGGATCTAAATTTTTATTTAAACCATTTCCATTTGGATTATTTGAAAGCTCGTTTAAAGTTGGCGTCTCAAAACTAGTGCCAGCTGAGAAGTATACATTATTAGAATCATTAATTGAATATGATAACCCCAGTGAAGGGTTAAACTTATTCAAGGATATAAACTCTTCAGAGTCTGTGCCTATTTTGTTGTCGTCAAATCTGACACCATAACGAAAGAGAAGGCCTGATTCATATTCTGTTTGATTAATTAGATAAACACCTGTGTTTTTAAATTTCTCAATTTGATCAAATGTTTTTTCTCCTTGTTCCCCCAGATTATTTTTAAATCTCTTACGATCATCATGCTGATTTGTATGATCTATTCCTAGAGTAACGGTCCTTGTTTTATTAGCTGAAACAAATTTCTTGGAATATTTACTCCCAATACCATAATAATCTCTTTCAAGAAATATTATTCCTCCATAATTAAAGGGAAGTTTTGAATTAAAATCTCTTTTTTGATAGAAAAAGTAACTATCAATAAATGAATTATTATCATTTATATGTTTCCATGAGAGTCCAGTTTTTACATGCCTGACTTTTTCATAAGTGTCATAATCAAAATTATTTTTTCTTGATTGTCTTCTATCTTCTTCTACTTCACTAATTTTAAGACCGCCCGAATCATATGCATAAGGGCTATCGGTATAATTAACCTGTAATACAATTTTATTATTTACATCCAGATCTCTCAAATATTTAAGATTTAAAAGACTAGACTTGTAACGACTAAAGTCTCTGTACCCATCAGATCTTCTTCTATCAAAGTGAACTACCAAACTAGAGTTTTTCCAATCAAAAACTCTTGTTCTCTGAATAGATTGATATTGATATGCTCCAAATATTGCAGAAGTTTTATAATAAGGCTCAGAGCTATTTGATAATGTATTTATACTTATCACACCTCCTGAAGAGTTTCCATATAGTATCGAGCTAGGACCTCTTATCACCTCAATATTTGAAATTAGACCAAGAGGTAAATTATCAAGTTGGCTTTGACCATCAGGTGTTGTCTCTGGAATTCCATCAACAATTAATTTAATACCTCTAATACCAAACGCGGACCTAGCTCCAAAACCACGAATTGATATTCTTAAATCTTGAGAGAAATTATTTGATGCAGACGCATAAAGACCAGGAATAGAATTTGTAAAATCAATCAATGAAGACTTAGGACTATAATTTTTATTCTCATTAAAATTCTTAAGAGAAACTGAGAATGGTACTTGCTTACTATTAACATTAATTCGAGCAGACTTTACAATTACATCTTCAAGATTTATTGCTTGTATACTGTCCTGATCCTGAGCTCTAACAGGCGCAAGAACACAAGATAAAATAAGGAGAAAGGAAAGCCTATTGATAAACCCTAACATAATCTATTTCGTAGGTTGCTTGAGTGAATCCAGGAGCGACATATCCATCCGTCCAATGTCCTCCAACAGCTAAATTTAATAACAAGAAAAATGGTTTATCAAATGGGGGGTGTTGACTTTGCATGGGAAATTCAAAATACATTTCTTCATCGATAAAAAATTGTATTTTATCAGGAGCCCATTGCATTGCATAAGTGTGAAAATCCTCAAAGGGTTTTTCAATAATTTTTTCTGCTCTTACAAACATTTCTTGACCAGTATTATAATAAAATGTTCCAGGTATGTTCTGGTACTGAGATCTATGATCGCCAGGCCCATAATGAACAGCGGAAGATATTAGACCAGGATCATCAGAGGTAGAATCTTTAACATAATCACCATGTTCGAGTATATCCAACTCACCCGAATAAGGCCATCCAACATCATCTATATTTGCACCTAGCATCCAAAAAGCTGGCCACATTCCTTCCCAATTAGGAAGCTTTGCACGCATTTCGACTTTTCCATAGGTAAACTCGAATTTATCTTGAGTTGTTATTCTGGCAGATGTATATAACTTTCCTTCATAGTCTTCTCTTTTGGCAGTTATTTTTAACAAGCCATCTTCAACTTTTACATTGTCTTCTTTGTCTGTATAATATTGAAGCTCTCCATTCCACCAGCTTCCATTGTTTGGTGGAACAGTTTCAATATTCCAGTTATCTGTTGAGAAAGATGCCTGATCAAATTCATCACTCCAAACTAAGTCATTGTTAAAAGTATATGACTGTGTTGCAGATGTACTTGATGTATTAGTGTTTGTGGTAGTTGTTGTAGATGTATTATTAGTATTATTTAAATTTCCTGAATTAGATAAGATTGGATCATTAACATCTGATTTTGACCCTCCACAGGAAACTAAAAGAAACAGCACTAAATATATTGAACGAAAGTTGGAGCTCATATAATTTTATTTAGGTCAAAGCTAATAATATTTATTAATTTTATTAAAATTATTTACATGGAACTAATTCCAAATGAAGGAATTTCTATAACATCCATATACAGGGGTCTTATTGGTATAACATCTATAATTACCATAGCTTATATACTTAGCAGTAATAGAAAAAGAATTGATTGGAAGACAATTATAATTGGTCTCTCAAGTCAATTTATAATAGCAATCGGTGTAATTAAAGTAGACTTTGTTAGAAAGTTTTTTGAAATAATAGGCCAAGGATTTCTTGCAATTGTTACTTTTTCAAGCGAAGGATCTACCTTCTTGTTTGGTGAGCTGGCAAACTCCGATTCATTTGGTGTAATATTTGTTTTTCAAGTACTACCTGTAATTATTTTCTTCTCTGCTCTTACCTCTATACTTTACTACTATAAAATAATCCAAAGAATAGTCAGAGTTTTTGCCTGGTTATTGACAAAACTTTTAAATATTTCAGGCCAAGAGAGTCTGGCAGTAACTGGAAATATATTCTTAGGTCAGACAGAGGCTCCTCTTCTTGTAAAAGGTTATTTAGATAAAATGAACAGATCTGAATATTTTGTATTAATGACAGGTGGAATGGCTACAGTTGCCGGAAGTGTTTTAGCAGCCTTTATTGGATTTTTAGGAGGAGACGATCCAATTCAAAGAATAGAAGTGGCAAAAAATCTAATTGTTGCCTCTGTAATGGCTGCTCCTGGTGCTATAGTTATTTCAAAAATTATGTTTCCTCAAACTGAAGAAATAAATAAAAGTGTAGATGTGAGCTCTAGTGTTATTGGTGAAAATCTCTTGACTTCAATTACCAATGGTACTCGAGATGGAATAAAAATGGCTGTAAATGTTGCCGCTATGATACTTGTTTTTGTTGCTCTTATAGCTTTGTTAAATGGGATTTTATTTCAAATTGCAGAGATATTTGGTCTAAATACATGGGTAGAAAGTAATACTATATATAAATCTTTTTCTATAGAGTTAATATTGGGTTATTTATTTGCTCCCTTAATGTGGCTTATAGGAGTAGCAGCTGAAGATACAGCTTTAATGGGACAGCTCCTAGGAATCAAAATGGCTGCCAACGAATTTGTTGCTTATATAGAGTTAGCAAGTCTTAAAGAAGTTGGAAGCGTTATAGCATTAAACTATGAAAAGTCAGTAATAATGGCAACAATAATGTTATGTGGATTTGCTAATTTTTCATCAATTGGAATACAAATAGGTGGTATTGGAATTCTTGCTCCAAATAAAACAAAACTTTTAACTGAACTTGGTTTTAAAGCTATGATTGCGGGAACATTAGTATCACTATTGTCAGCTACTTTTGTAGGAATGCTTTTAGGCTAAACTATACTAGGCAGATAGTCTTCTCCAAAATCTCATAAGAATAAATATTGAAACAATTGATATTAGAATAAATATTAATCCGGTACTTGTTTGAGAGTATAAAATATATCCAATTCCAAAAAGAATACTGTAAACTGAGATACTTCCAAATAACATGCATAAAATTCCTGTTGGCACATCCCACTTTTCCTTTTTGCCAACAATATTAACTCCACTAGACTCAGAAATATCTATAATTTTTTTCCATCCTGGTCCTCCTGGTTGTATTTTTTTATAAAAATTTTGAAGCGTTTCAAGATTTGATGGAGGGGTAATTAATGTAATTAGTAGCCAACAAATTGTTGTTACAGTAACACCTATTATTAATTTCTCTTCTACAGAAAAATTATTTGGAAAAATAAACTCAAACCCTAAGGCAACAATAAATGAAACAATCATTGCAGTTAATTCGCTATAAACATTTATTCTATACCAAAACCACCTAAGGATAAAGATTAATCCAGTACCAGCTCCAATTTGAAGTATAATACCAAATGCTTGAAGTGAATTATTTAGATAAAGTGCAAAAAAGGCTGATATAATCATGAGCAACACAGTAAATACTCTTCCCACAAGCACATAGTGTTTTTCAGATTTATCTTTTACATAAAATCTTCTATAAAAATCATGTACAAGATATGAAGAACCCCAATTTAGATGAGTTGAAATTGTTGACATAAAAGCAGCGATTAAAGAGGCTACAAGAAGTCCTAGAAGACCAGATGGTAGAAAAGAAATCATCGCTGGATATGCAAGATCATTCCCAACTATTGTATTTGGAAAAGCTTCTTGTAGTGATTCAATATTTGGATATACAACAATTGAGGCTAAAGCAATTAGAATCCATGGCCATGGTCTTACAGCATAATGCATAAAATTGAAAAGAAGTGTAGCCCATATTGCATTTTTCTCATCTTTTGCAGATAACATTCTCTGAGCAATATATCCTCCTCCTCCAGGTTCAGCACCAGGGTACCATACTGCCCACCATTGAACAGCGAGAGGAATTATAAATACTGCAATAAATAAATCTCGATCAGCGATATCCGGAATTAAACTTAATTTAGGGATTACATCCGGATGATTTAGAAGATTTGTTAGACCTTGTATTTGAGGAAGTGATACAATTTCATATGCCGCCCAAAATGTTGCAAGCATTGCTAGAATAAATTGAAAAAAGTCAGTAATAATAATACCCCTTAATCCTCCTATAGAGCTGTAGATTACTGTAATACCACATGAAATAAACAGCGTTTCAACAGGTGTGAGACCTAATAAGGCTCCTCCGATTTTAATTCCAGCAAGACAAACACTTGCCATTATAAGAACGTTAAAAACTGCACCTAAATAAAAAGCTCTAAAACCTCTTAGAAAAGCAGCACCTTTTCCACTATACCTCAATTCATAAAATTCCAAATCTGTTAATACTTTAGATCTTCGCCAAAGCTTTGCGTATATAAATACAGTAAGCATTCCTGTGAGTAAAAATGCCCACCAAACCCAATTACCAGCAACACCATTTGTTCTTACAATATCCGTTACAAGATTTGGAGTATCAGCAGAAAAAGTTGTAGCAACCATAGAAATCCCTAGTAGCCACCATGGCATTTTTCTTCCTGATAAGAAAAACTCGGTCACATCCTTACCTGACTTTTTTGAAACCAAAACTCCAATCAAAAGTGATATGACAAAAAAGCCGGAAATTATTACCCAATCAATGTTTTCTAGTTGCATGTTAAAGGTTTATCTTAGTGTAAAATTTGTAAGATTGATTCGCTCAAGTAAATATATAATTATTTTATTCTTTTCAATAATTTTTATTGGAATTGGAAATGCTCAAGACAATTCAACAGGCAATATGGACATTCCATTTACTCCTATGAAAACTGAGTCAAATAGATCCCTACTAAATCAAGAGAATAACGAAAATCCATATTTAAAAAAGTTCCAAGAAAATGAAAAGAAAGACTTTTTTCCAGATGCGAATGTTGAAGAAAAAAATCCAGAAAGGTTCATAAACTCAAATGAATTTTATCTATCAAGACTAAATAAAAAAGAGGCTGAGTCAAATAAAAATATTAATAGATTTAAAGTGGATCAATTTCTTGGAGAAATTAGAAATGATGGCGAATATGTCAATATCATTTTACGAGATCACGAATATCCTGACGGAGATCTTATCAAAGTTGAAGTTAACGAGCAAATAGTGATGGCTGCTATTCTATTGACAGAAAAAGCTAAAGGTTTTAAGCTTGACCTAAAAAGTGGATTTAATGTTGTTGATTTTGTTGCTCTTAATCAAGGTTCATCAGGTCCAAATACAGCAGAAATTATTGTATACGATGATCAAGGTAAGCTAGTTGGCACTAATAGATGGAATCTTGCAACAGGTGTTAAAGCTACATATATTATTTATAAAAACTAAGAATAAACCTCAAGCATAGATTCTATAAATATATCAACCTCTTCACTGGTTCCAGTACTAATTCTGCACCAATCATAAAAAGGTGGGAAAGGACGACCAACTCTTACCCCTTTTTCAAGCATTTCAGCAGAAAGCTTATCAATATGTTTTTTTGATTCAAAGAAAACAAAATTTGTACTAGACTTTACATATTTTAAATCTAAGTAATCTAGAAGTTTATATATTTTATCTTTCTCCTCATTAGCTTTTTTTAAAGAAAATTTATAAAAATCGGTGTCTTTTAGCGCCTCAGAAGCAGCAGCAACTGCAAGCACATTGGTTTGTGCCATAATATTTGGTCTTCCGTAAGGTGAATATTTACCAAATAAGTCATCTGCAAGTTTAGGTTTCAAAACTAAATAACCAATCCTTAGCCCTGCCATACCATATACCTTGGAGAAGGTTCTTGAGATTATCACGTTCTCGCCTTTTCTTACTAAGTAGTCCATAGAAGGATAATCTTTTTCATTTATATAGTCATAATAAGCTTCATCACAAAAGACTAGCGTTTGTTTTGATATATCTTCACAAAAATTAGCTAATGAATTGGCATTTAGTAGTGTACCAGTAGGGTTATTTGGATTTGCGATAAATACCATATTAGTTTCTTTATCTATACTTTCTCTTATTTTTTTTAAATCATATCCTTTATCTGAATCTACTGGAACCCATTTAATTTCAGCTCCCCAGGCTTCAGCATAATTCATTAAAGCTAAATATGTTGGTTGGCCTGCTACAATATTTCCACCTTTATTAGAAATTGCTAATCCCGTAATTCTTAGAGCCTCATTAGACCCTCCAGTAATTACAATGCTTTCAATTGGGACATCATGCTTTTTTGCAAGTGTTTTTTGAAGCTCCTGAATAAATTCATATGGATATCTACAAGCATCATTAAAAGAGTTTTTAATTGCGTTTAAAACTCTTTCCGATGGCCCATAAGGATTTTCATTTGAACTCAACTTTACAATTGAAGATTTAGATCTCGGATTATATTTCTTAATCTCTTCCGCCGTTAAAATAGAAGGGGTTAACATTAAACCACCTATTCCAATAGAAGATTTAAACCAGTCACGTCTTGATTGCATAAATATGTATTTTTTAATAAATTAAAAAAGATAGTATTCTTTTCAAAATTTAATCGTTAATTTTCAATATGATTGACCTCTTTAATGCTATTGAATCCATAATTAACCAAATTATATCTCCCCTTAACTGGGCAATGCTGTTTTTAATAATTGGTGGGGGAATTTATCTAACAATTATTTCAAAAGTAAATCCATTATTGAGAATAGTTGATGGGTTTAAATTAATGATAAGGAAAGATCCAAATAGTATAGGGATCTCAAGATTTCAGGCATTATCAGCTGTACTTGCTGCAACCGTTGGTCTTGGAAATATTTCAGGTGTATCAATTGCAATAAATCAAGGAGGACCTGGTGTTCTAGTTTGGATGTGGGTAACAGCACTAATTGGTGCCACAATAAAGTTTTTTTCAGCATCACTGGCTGTAAGTATCAGGGAAAAAGATGAGAATGGAGATTATTTAGCAGGTCCAATGTATTACATGAGTTTAGGTATAAAAAAATGGGGGCGTCCCCTAGCAATATGGTTTTCTGTAGCCGGACTAGTTGGTGTACTTCCAGCTTTTACTGCTAATCAATTAACACAATCATATATAGATGTATTAAATCCGAATGAAATTCTCAATATAGGTAATCTTGGTTGGAAACTTCTCATTGGAGTAATTTTTACAATCTTAACATCTTTTGTAATTTTTGGTGGTTTAAAATCTATCGTTAAAGTGACGTCAGGATTAGTTCCAATTATGGTAATTCTGTATTTTATTCTTGGGATCTATATATTAATTTCTAATATTGGCGAAGTACCATCCACTTTTTATTTAATTTTTAGTGAAGCTTTCAATTTTAATACAATAGTTCAAGGAGGTTTTTGGGGATTAGTTCTAATAGGCATAAGAAGAGCTGTTTTCTCAAGTGAAAGTGGTGTTGGACTTGCACCAATATATCATGGACAATCTTCAACAAAGAAAGGAACAGATGAAGGTCTTGTAGGAATGTTAGGCCCTATTTTAGATACAATATTAGTGTGTACTATAACTGGTTTAATTATCATAATAAGTGGGGCATATCTTGAGAGCGATTTAAATGGGATTGTTTTATCTCTAGAAGCTTTTAGGAGATTATTTTTTGGGTTCGGGGATTATATATTAATAATTATGATATCGATTTTTGGAATTTCTACATTATTTACATACTCTTATTATGGAGTTAAGTGTTATGGATTTTTAACCACACCCAAAAAAGGTAAACATTATAATATAATCTACGTTATTGCTATAATTATATCTTCTATTTTAACTGTTGAAATTGTAATCGGACTTATTGATATTGCATTTGCACTTATGGCAATTCCAAATATGATTGCAATAATTTATTTATCTAAGATTGTTACTAAAGAGATGAAATCTAGATCTTGGATTTAGTCTACATAATCTAAAGGTGGGGGTCCTGGATCTAGAAATGGATCATACTCATACTCACCAATTCTCTCATCGAACTCTCTCTTTATATCATCTCTTAATCTACTGTCTTTAAATATGTCAACCATAGTCATCCCAAGAGCTTTTGCAGCGTAAAGCATCCCTTTATGTCCAATTGACATTCCAGAGCTTGCAACAACAGACCATGAATGCCAAGGTACACCTTTAGGTGCAGTTGTAGCATTTAAGCTAACTACTGGAACATTATAGCTTACATCTCCAACATCTGTTGAACCACCTCCAGGACTTTTAAGAGTCTCTCTTAATGATCTTATCTTACCGTCAATGCCTATTTCAGGTTTCCCGTTATTTCTCTGCATTTCAAGAGCAAAATCAATTTCTTCTTGAGTATATTGAATATCTCCTAGGGCTTCAAGGTTTTTTTGCATAGCAGCTCCTCCTGTTCTATTTGGAAGAAGATCATGAATTCCTGATATTAAGGAAACTTTATGTTCAACGTTAGCCATTATAGCTGCTCCTCCAGCCATTTTTCTAACATGATCATAAACAGGTTGTAAACCTTCTTTTGTAATATCTCTTACTCTAACCCAAATCCTAGAATAATCTGGAACAACATTAACGACTTGACCAGCATCCTGAATATGATAGTGCATCCTTACAGAAGGCTTAACGTGCTCTCTATATGCATTGATTCCAGAAGTATAAAGTTCTAATGCATCGTTTGCTGCTCTCGCATTCCATGGATCCATTGAGGCATGTGCAGACTGTCCGGTAAATTCAACCATAAAGTCAACAAGTGCAAGAGAAGGCTGAACATTTGCCTCTGTTTTATCAGCTGGATGCCAATCCATACATATATCAACATCATCAAAAACCCCTTCTCTAATCATCCATAGTTTGCCAAAAAACTTTTCTTCAGCGGGTGTCCCAAAAAATTTTACAGTTCCTTCAATAGAGCCTTTTTCAATTAATTCTTTTATTGCGATAGCAGCACCTAAACTGGCAGTTCCAAATAAATTATGTCCACAGCCATGACCAGCTCCTCCCTCAATTAATTCATCTCTGTAGGGAGCAGTTGATTGTGAAAGTCCTGGCAGGGCATCAAATTCTCCAATAATACCAATTACTGGTTTTCCTTTACCATACGAGGCTGTAAATGCTGTTGGCATACCTGCAAGTCCTCTTTCAATTGTTAAACCGTTTGCCTCTGCATACTCAATCAAATATTCAGCAGATTTATCTTCTCTAAACGCTACTTCAGCAGCTTCCCAAATTTTATCACTTAATGAGGTTAGTTCTAATGTTTTTTCCTCTATTGAATTTAATAAGTCTTTCTTTAATTTATTTACACTCTGAGAGTTCAACAAAAAAGTTGATCCAATTACAAATACTACAGATAGGAGGTTTTTCATTAGTTAAAAATTTAGAGTTTTATTATGATAGTAATTTACAAATAATATTTATTTTAGAATATGAGATTATTTAAGGATGTAAAAGGGAATAACATAGACCCAGTAAACCATACTTTGTCAATATTAAAAAACTATCCTCATGCTAAAATTCATATTGGATCTGATTCTCAAAATATAGGGAAAAAAACTAATTATACCAGTGTTATTGCTTACAGGCTAGGTACGAGAGGAGTCCATTATATTCTTAGCAAATCATCCTGCGATGTTATAAACGACATGTGGAAAAGACTTTGGCTAGAAGCTGAATATAGTATTAAGGTTGCAGAGTGGTTAACAAAGCAAGTCAGTGTTCAAGTAGAAATTGATATGGATTATAACTCTGATGAAAATCACAGATCAAATAAATTAATATCTGCAACTAAAGGTTGGGCAAACTCACTAGGATATAAAGTAAATGTAAAACCAAATAATCAAATTGCCACAAGAGCAGCCGATCACCATTGTAAATAAATTATTTCAATAATTGATTAAAGATTTTATCTCCACCATATCTAATAACATCAGTTGACGGAAGTCCAGTATTTGCCTCCACTTTCTTTATAATTTCAAGAGCATCGTCATTCTCCATTTGAACAGTATTTAATGCAACTCCAATTACTTTGGCATTAGGATAGGTGTCAATTACTGATGAAAGCTGCTCATTTAATTCAATAAACTTTTTCAAATCTGGTATTAAAATATTATTTAATGATCTAAGAGAGTTATTCCTAGCAATATGGCATAATATCATGTGAGTAGGGCATGTTCCCCTCATCAAGGGCAAAGTAGCTGAGCTACCTGGATGAAGAATTGACCCTTGACCCTCAACTATCACAACATCTTTATCTTTTTGATCTAAAACTGCAGACTCAACTGCACCACATGCATGGTCCAATTTATAAGCATCAAGTGGAATTCCTGAGCCTGTAATTGTTATTCCAACTTGACCTGTTGCAACAAATCCAACATTTACACCCTTGTTTATTAAATATGAATAAAGTTCAAGTCCAACAGTCATTTTTCCTGCAGCCATATCAGTTCCAATCATTAACACCCTTTTATTTGATAAATTGGACGCCTTAGATGAACCGATTTTGGGAGTAAACTGAGGAACTCTTGTATCCCATATCCATTGTTCTTTGTTCACTATATATTTTGAAAAATCTGGATTAATTTGATCATGTAGCCCGTTTATTATGCACATTCCCATTTCTAAAGATTCTTTAATGAATGGATCCCAAGATTTTGGTCTAATTCCACCAGAAGTCAAAACACCAAGAAGAATAACATTAGCACCTAATTCACTAGCATCTTTTAAACTATCAACAATTGGAATATCTTTTTTAATAATTGATACATCAGAAATTTTTTTCCCTTTATAAACTGAGTCAATAACACAAACAATCTCATTTTTTAAATATCTTAATGCACTAATACCCATTTTACCAAAATCATCATCAATAGAGGCCTCCATCCAAATCGCAATTTTATCATTGGGCTTAAGCATAATTTTCAGTTTTTAACTTTGAACCATGTCCTGGTTTATTATTAATCATTGTAACTCCATTAACCATTGAGCATCCCTCACTTGGGTCTGGATCTAAATTATAATGAGAATCTAGATCAACATAATCTATAATTCCTGAAATTGATGCACCAGCTGAAATACTAACTGAAGATTCACTCATACACCCTATCATTGTTTTTAAATTATGTGATTTTGCAACATTTAATATTTTAATAGCTTCAGTTATTCCACCACATTTCATAAGCTTTAAATTAACACCGTCAACATAATGATAATGTCTAGAAACATCCTCTGAAAATCTACATGATTCATCTATGAATATAGGAAGAGGCCTCCCTTCAAATAAGTATTTAAGTTTATCCTCATCACCCTCAACTAAGGGCTGCTCAATATACTCTGCTTTTCTATCTGATAACCATTTCATCATTATTTTTGCCTCTTCTAAACTCCACCCACCATTTGCATCAACTCTTATAGAAATGTCAGAATTTTTTGTTGAGTCCAATACTTGAGAATAAATTAATTTATCATATTCTATACCATCTGGGGAACCTAATTTAATTTTTAAAGCCTTCACTTCAGGATTAGAAATAATAATTTCAACTCTTTCTTTGATAATTTCCGGTGGATTAATACCAATTGTTAATGACGTAGGTGTCTTTGGACATGGAAGTCCAAGAAATTGGTATAATGGCATTTGTGCTTTTTGTGCATGCCAATCCCATAAAGCACTATCAAGAGCGGCGTAAGCACACGGTGGAATATTCAAATCTTTACTCCTTTGATGTATCTCATAAATAGATAAATCATCTAAATCTGAGTCAATTAACTTTTTTAATGCATCCTCAACTTCAATTGAACTAGCTGCTCCTTCATTTAGACCTGGCGCTGACTCTCCCCAGGAAGTAATACCATCTTTAATTAGCTCAACAAAGATGTTTTGAGAATTTGAATGAATCCCTCTACTAATTTGAAGTGGGTATTTTTTTTTGAGATTAACCTTATGAAGATTTATTATCATCTTGAATAGAATGATAATCTAAGATAATAGTTTTCCCTTATTTTTTTCCTTAAAGGCATCAAGAGTTTCCCTCTTATAAATGGGAGTTCTATTTCTTCTAGTAATCCATTTTAACTTACCATTTAAATGATATCTTGTTAATGTACTTTCGCTTATACCAATATATTTAGCAGCCTGTTTTCTAGGAAGATAATTTATATGCTCTGGAATTTTGGAAATATCATATGAAGAGGAGGAAATCTCAAGGTAACTTCTTTCAATCTCTACATCTTCTTTTTTGACTCTTCTACCATTAACATAAACAGATCTCACCCCGCTTGGGAAGTTGTCAATTTGATCTTGTTCTATCCAACTTTTAGACATGTGATTTTAAATTGGTTTACTACTTAAATTTTAGATAGCCAGTAAAGATATAAAAAAATATTATTTTTTGTATTTATCTATAAATTAATCGTTTACGAAAAACCAAATTATTGTTTTTTCAACTTCTCTTAGAAATAAGTTTACTAAATATTCATACTTAATAAATTTATGATTACTGAAATAGTTTTCTCTAAAAAAACTATTTATATTAAATAAATGTTAGACATACAGTAATAAAAAAATTCAAATAAGCGAGTTGTAATTTATGCTTTAGAAATTCTGATTTTTGTAAATTTGACTATATATTCAGATGAGAAAAATATTTGTTTTAACGTTATTTAATTTTTTATTAATTAGTTGTAACTCAAATAAATCAATTAAAGAAGATTTATCTGATTTAGAATCTTTACAGACTAAATCCACATTTGTAGATTTATATGAAAATAATTTAGATTTATCAGAATTTAAACAAGGTAAAATTGTAATTAGCTATTGGGCTACATGGTGTGCCCCATGTATAAAAGAAATGCCCAGTCTAAAAAGAGCTGAAAAAATATTAAAGGATTATGGCTACACTTTTTTATTAGTTTCTGATGAAACAATTTCAAAAATTTCTAGATTTAAAGAAGAAATGAATTTTGACTTCAATTTTTTGAAATCTAGCAAATCATTTGAAACACTTGGAATATATTCTATGCCCACATCTTACATTTTTGATGAAACAGGAAAAATAGTTGAAACTATTGTGGGTGCAATTGAATGGGATTCTTTAGAAATAATAAATAAACTAAAAATGCTCTAATATGAAAAAGTGGACATTATACCTACTCATGTTATTTATTTTTTCTTGTTCATCAAAAGATGTTGTAATAGAAGAAATCTCCTTTTTATATGATAAAAGTAATGCTCAACCTAGTCTAGTTTCTAATAATGGTAACTTATCATTAACATGGATTTCCAGTGATCAGGATATGAATGCAAATTTAAATTTTCGACAATTTATAAATGACGAATGGACTGATTCAAAAACATTTGCCAATGGTTCTGACTGGTTTGTTAATTGGGCAGATTTTCCAACTCATGCTATTAGTGGAGATCGAATTTTAACCAGCTACCTTAAAAAATCTGCTTCCGGCACATATACTTATGATGTTTTTTTAAACCTTCGGGATTTATCAGGAGATAAAATTAAGGAGGATTTTATATTAAATACTGACGGCTTCAAAGCTGAACATGGTTTTGTAAGCATAGTTGCTAAAGATAAAGAAGGATTTTTTGTTACCTGGTTAGACGGAAGAAATACTGTAGAAAAAGATTTAGAGGGAAACCCAAAGCCAATGACAATCAGATTTGCAGAAATTACAAATGCTGGGGATATTATAAATGAAACCGAACTAGATTCAAATGTTTGTGACTGTTGCCAAACGTCAATAACACATACTGATAAGGGCCCATTAGTTGTCTATCGAGACAGAAGCGAGAAAGAAGTTAGAGATATATATATGACTAGAAATATAGATGATGGTTGGGAGGCTCCAACTCCAGTTCACAATGATGGATGGGTAATATATGGGTGTCCAGTAAATGGTCCAAAGGTTGTCTCCTATGAAAACAATATAGCTGTAAGTTGGTTTACTGTTTCTGATGCAAAACCAACTGTTAATCTTTCATTTTCTAGATTTTATGGAGCATCTTTTGATGAACCAATAAAAATAAATGACCTTAATGCGATAGGAAGAGTTGATGTAGCTTTTTTAAATGAAAAAGAAGTGATAGTAAGTTATATGGAAGGTGACGATGATGGGACATATTTAAGAATAAAAAAAGTTTCCCTAGATGGGAAAGTTTCAGAGCCAATAACCATTTCAAGAATTGATGGTGGAAGAAGTACAGGAGTACCTCAACTAGAGATACTAAATGATGAAATATTTATTGTTTGGACTGTCTCAGAAGATGAAATTAATCAATTAAAAACTGTAAAGCTTAGCTCTGCAAACATATAAAATTTGAAAAATTATCTCTTTTTAACACTACTGATAATACATAGCTGTACAGAGATTGAAAAAGATCAAAATTTTGATTCAGTAAAAATCATTGATACAGTTGTTTTACCAAAAATTATAAATGAAACCTCTGGATTAGAAATTTTAAATGATGTCTTTATCACTCATAATGATTCTGGAGGAGAGCCTAGTTTATATTTTTTTAATCTCAGCGGTGAGATAATAAATTCAATCAAAGTAGAGAAAGAAAATTTTTGGGAAATTTATAACAATGACTGGGAGGATATAACAGCTGACGAAGATTATATATACATTGCGGACACAGGAAATAATTTCGGTACTAGAGACAATCTAAATATCTTAAAACTAAAAATTAATGATTTTAGCATTGATGATAAAATTGATATTTTTTATTCAGATCAAAAGTCCTTTTTTCCTTCTTTTAAACATAAATATGATGCAGAGGCCTTGTTGATCATTCAAGATAAAATAGCTCTGTTTTCAAAAGATAGAGACTCTTTACACACAGATCTATATTTAATTGATGAAAAAGTAAAAGGAAAACAAAGCTTATCTAGTTTTGCAAAATATAATGTTAATACATTGATAACTGGTGGAGACTATGATAACGATACTGATCTTTTAGCTTTGGTAGGTTACTCGTCTAAAAGAAGCTTTTTTTTAAATTTCCTTAGAGATGATCAATATTTAATCTTATTTAAGGATTTTAATATTAATAACCCAAGAAATAACTCATTTAAAAAGTACAGAATACCAATTGAAAGAGCCCAAATAGAATCTATAAAAATTATAAACGAAAATATGTTTTGGGTAACTTCGGAAGATGAGGGAATTGGAAACCCATATATGTACAAACTAGAGCTAGATTAAAAAAAACGCTCCTAACAAAACCAATTAACAAAAATTCAAAATTAACCTAGCTAAAAAAGGACTAAAAATGACCTAGGAGCGTTTGTGAATCAACATTATAAATTTAAGTTGAAAAATTAAAGTATTTTTTTAAAGAAAAGTTAAAATTAGTTAAGTATGTAGGTAATACTAATTTTTAAAAATGGATGTCTTTTTGTTCTCTGATTTTTAGTGTCTTTTGAAGTAGAATTATATGAGGTTAACACCTGTATATTGTTAAATCTTTTTTTTAGGCCCACAGAAAAAATATCTCTAAAATCATTTGATTCCATTACTAATTCTGCTTTATCGTTTAACAGACTACCTTCAAGCTTAAAATCATGTATAAAATACTCAAGCTTTGTTCCTATGAAAAAAGAAAACTCAGAATCAGTATTTAATATATAATTATCAGAGAATCCTAACCAAGATAAGTCCCCAATATATAGACCCATCTCTAATCCTGACATAATTTGATACGTCCCTAGTTTTGAATATAATTCTGATGTTAAATTAAGGTTGTCTTTAATTTTAAAACCCTTAAAATAACTAGCTAACAAATTAAGCTGAAGTTCTTGCGGCATTTGTGATTCCCACTTAAGATTTGGTAGATTTAAAACTAGATCATGATATAAATTTTGCATCCCCTTTGCCAAAGATGCATTTCCAGTAATACCAATTTGACCTCCAAGAGAATAACTAGAATGTGAAGACATTTTTTTTCTTTTTTGATATTCTAAAAATAAATACCCACTATATGGATAATCATATTTTTCAGGGTTAGACTCATATCTCATTGATGGAGTATAAATTAGTTGTCCAAGAGTAAGTCTATTGTGATCATCTACATTGTCTTTAACTGGTTTAAAATATGACAAAAAGATTCCACTTGAGTAATAAAAATCTCGATTAAAATAAAGATCATTATCAACATCCAAGTTTATTTGTTTTTGTGAATTGACTTTTGTTGTTATTAAAAAAAATAAAACAGATAGAAACGATAATAAAAGTTTTTTAGCCAATTGAATTAATTTTACTCAAATTTAATATATTAAATTTTGTATGGTTAAAATCAAACTTGCAAGGCTCAGTGATCTAGACAGAGTAAAAGAAATTGCAGAGGCTTGCGCAGAAAAAATGATAGAGGATAATATTTTTCAATGGAATGAAAAATATCCAAGTAAAGAGATATTTAGAGAGGATATTAAGAATAATGATTTGTTTGTGGCATGGATTAATTCAGAGATTGTTGGTTGCATTATGCTTTCATCATATAAAGATGATGTTTACAAGAATGTAAAATGGATTTCAGAAGATAGTAATAACTTATATATTCATAGATTGGCAGTTCATCCTAGTTTTCAAAAAAAAGGCATTGCTAGAAAAATGATGGACTATGCTGAAGCATATGCAAAATCAAAAAACCATAAATCCATTAGGTTAGATACTTTTAGCAAAAATCATAGAAATAATAAGTTTTATAAACTAAGAGGATATATAAAACTAGATGATGTATTTTTTCCAAATCAGAGTGAATTTCCTTTTCACTGTTATGAAAAACTAATAAATTAAAATCCTAGATCTTCAAGATCTTTTTTCTTTGTTTCATTCTCGATATTAATATTTTCACAGTCTAATGGAATTGTTAATACTCTAGGAGATTGGAATTTTTCATCAGATATTCCTAAATCTGGATTTGAATATGCATTTTTCATAAACTGAGCCCAAATAGGTAAAGCCATAGTAGCACCCTGTCCGAAAGCAATATCCTCAAAATGCACTGATCTATCCTCCCCACCAACCCATACTCCAGTAACTAGATTTGGCACCATCCCCATAAACCATCCATCACTTTGATTTTGAGTTGTTCCAGTTTTACCAGCAATAGCATTTTTAAATTCATATGGATAACCTGTAATCAAGTTTTTATATATATAGCTAGTTTTCTCAAGACCTGAATGTCTTAATCTTCCACCAGATCCATAATTGGTTACACCTTCCATTAGATTTAGAGTAACATAAGCAGCTTCTTCACTTAATACATCCGAAGTTTTAGGAATTACTTCAAAAATTGGAACTCCATTTTTATCTTCAATTCTAGTAATAAATATTGGCTCGATATAAATACCTTTATTAGCAAATGTACTATAAGCACCTACAACCTCATACAGGCTTATATCAGGTGTTCCCAATGCTATTGAGGGGACCTCTGGCAGATAAGATGTGATCCCCATCTTTTTCATCAGAGTTACTACTGCTTTAGGTCCAACTTGGTCAATTAATCTTGCACTAATTGTGTTTATTGAATTAGCCAATGCATTTTTTAAATTTCTTGTTTGACCATATTTATCATTTGAATTGTTTGGACACCAAGCATTCATGTTACCATGTTTCATTGGTTCAATACAATAAAGTGCATCTGGAACGGTATAACATGGTGATAGTTTTAGCTGGTCAATAGCAGTTGCATATAAAAAAGGTTTAAAAGTAGAGCCAATTTGTCTTCTTCCCTGCTTTACTTGATCATATTGAAAGTGCTTATAATTAAAACCTCCTACCCAGGCTTTTATGTGACCTGTTTGAGGTTCCATAGACATCATAGATGCTCTAAGAAAATATTTATAGTATCGTATTGAGTCTATAGGCTTCATTATGGTATCTATTTCCCCATTCCATGAAAATACTTTCATCGGAGTTTCTATTTGAAATGTTTTCCAAATTTCATCTTCATCTTTTCCAGCTAATTTCATTTTTCTCCATCTCTCAGATCTCATAGCTGAAACCTTAAGCAGGGTGTCTATCTGTCCTCTCCTTAGATCCCTAAATGGCGGTGTTGGATTTTTTCTAGTTCTTCTATTTTGAGAAAAAAATTCTGACTGAAGATTTTTCATATGATTGTTGACTGACTCTTCAGCAATTGATTGCAGTCTAGAATCAATAGTGGTGTAAATTCTTAATCCATCTCTGTATAGATTATATCTTGACCCATCTTCCTTAGGATTCTCTCTTAACCAACTACTCATAAACTCTTGCAAATATGCTCTAAAATATGTAGCTAATCCTTCTCTATGAGATTCCGGAGTATAATCAATATTTAGTGGTAGATTTGATAAAGAGTCTCTTTCTTTGCTTGTTATCATTTGGTTTCTTTCCATCTGCTTAAATACTACATTTCTTCTCTCAATGACAAGTTCAGGTCTTCTTAACGGATTATATAATGATGAATTTTTTAGCATTCCAACTAACATTGCAGCATCCTCAATTAGAAGACTATCTGGAGTTTTATTAAAATAGATTTTTGCTGCTGATCTTACTCCATCAGCTGCGTAGTTAAAATCATATATATTTAAATACATTGCAATTATCTCATTTTTTGTGTATCTCTTTTCTATCTGAATTGCCAATACCCACTCCTTAGCCTTTTGAAGAACAGCTTGAAAAATATTTCTTGATCTAACTCCTACAAAAAGTTGTCTTGCTAATTGCTGTGAAATTGTACTTGCACCTCCTCTAGTATTTAAAAATGCCAAAGCCCTTAATGTTGATCGAACATCTATACCAGGATGATCATAAAACCTTTCATCCTCTGTGGCAATCAGAGCATTAACTAAATTTTTTGGAAGCTCATTAAATGTTATAGGAGTTCTATTATCGTTAAAATAAAACTTACCTAATATCTCTCCATCCGATGATAATATCTGAGTGGCTAAGTTTGTATTTGGGTTTTCTAGTTGCTCAAATTCCGGCATTTCACCAAATACTCCATTTGCAGCAAGAATAAATAATCCAAAGAAAGAGATCATCCCTGTTGTTATTATAAACCACGTTAACCTTATAATAAGTTTTTTTCTCATTTTAACTTAACTTATACCTTAATTTACTAGACCTTCCTTTTTTGAAAATTTTATTACTATTATGCTTTCCTTTTCTTATTTTTTTTTGTTCTTCATATGAAAGGTCAATAATACTCATACACTGATCTGAACAACATTGATTCATTTTTTTTCTACATTTCTCACATTGGATAAATAATAAATGACATGATTCGTTTGCACAATTCACATGTGAGTCACATGGTTCTCCGCATTGATGACAATTAGAGACAATATCTTCAGATACTCTCTCAGCTCTTCTTTCATCAAATACAAAATTTTTGCCAAGGAAATTATTTTTAAGTTTTTTGTCTCTTACCTGTCTAGTATATTCAATAATACCGCCCTGGAGTTGATAAACATTTTTTAAACCTTTAGATTTTAAATAAGCACTCGCTTTTTCACATCTAATTCCACCAGTACAATACATTAAGTAATTTTTTTTAGGACCATTTTTCTCTATCTCATTATCAATTATTTTAAGTGATTGACGAAATGTGTCAACATCTGGCTTTATTGCGCCTCTAAAAAAACCTATTTCACTTTCATAATGATTCCTCATGTCTATACATACCGTATTTTCATTATCAAGCATTTTGTTAAAGTTCTCTGCATCCAAATGTTCTCCGATATTTGTAACATCGAAAGTATAGTCATCTAGACCATCCGCAACTATTTTTTTTCTTATTTTAATTGTTAGTTTAAGAAATGATTTGCTACAATTTTCTAGTGCAAAATTTAGCCTTACACTACCAAGTGGTAAAATATCCTTGAGAGTAACCTTGAAATCATTAATCATTTCTTTTGGAACAGATAGCTGAGCATTAATTCCTTCCTCAGCAATATAGATTCTGCCCAAAACATCTAGTTTTGACCATATTATGTATAAATGATCTCGGAATAGTTTTGTATTACCAATTTTAAAATATTTATAAAAAGAAAGTGTAATTCTTTCTTGAGAACTTTTATCGATAATTCTGGCGCGCTCTTCAGCACTAATTTTATTGTACAGTTGCATGCTATACTAATATAGAATACAAAATTACAACTTTTTAATAACCTTACATGGATTTCCGTAAGCTAAGACTCCATCAGGTATATCACTCAAAACAAGACTATTTGCACCAATTGTAGTATTACTACCAATTTTTACTCCTTGACAGATTGAGGAGTTGCCACCTATCCAAACGTTATTTCCAACTTTTATAGGTAGTGCATTAGTTATATACTTACCATCAGATTTAACTCTCTCTTTAGATTTAACCGGATGTGAAGAAGTGTAAAAATGGACCCCTGGACCTATTAGAACATTTGAGCCAATTTCTATTTTATTATTGTCAATAAAAACACAATTAAAATTAATAAATGTGTTTTTTCCAATTGAAATATTAATACCATAGTCACAATAAAAAGGAGACTCAATCCAAACTCCATCTTCAACTTTTTCAAAAAGATTATTTAAAAGGCTAATTCTACTTTCAACATTATCTGATGTAATTGAGTTAAATTCAGAAAGAATTTTTCTGCAATTTTTATGTAGAAGAATAAGTTCCGGATCTCTAGCTAAATAGTTTTGGCCTGAAAGCATTTTTTCTTTCTCAGTCATCTAACGCATCCTGATTAGATCCAATAAGCAACAATTCTGTTTGCCTACCCTTTATATACCTAAATCCGTCTTCACCAAAAAAACCAGGAACTTCTAGCATTATCCTGATATCTTTTTTCCATTCTGGTATATATACTGTTGTGTTTAGCTCAATTGCGTAAGCAGTATTATATTGAAGAGGATAGTCCCCAGTAAAAGGAACACCACCTTGAGAGTCCCACATACCAACTGTTGTTCCAGCAGAGTGTCCATATGTTCCAAGAGGGTGAGTGTATATTGAAGGTCTTAATCCTTCAGCTTTTCCCTGTTCCAAGGATTTTTTTAAAATTTCATTTCCAGTAGCTCCATACCTAAAATTATTTGTAAGAATATCCTGGACTCTATTTCCTTGACTCATTGCATCAATAAGAAAATCTGGTGCATTTTTCTCACCTGGTTTAAGAATATATCCCAATTCCTGAGTATCTGTATTTAATGTTAGATAAGATATTCCAAAATCACAATGGATAAGATCTCCTGGCTGAATTATATCCAATTTTGATTTATTATCAAATGCGTATAAGTCACTATCATCTTTTCTTTGTACATCTACGGTTGGATGAAACCATGTTTGTAATCCTAATTCTAAAACCTTTTCTCTCATCCACCAAACTACATCATCAGTTGATGTTATACCTGGTGTTATAACTTTAGTTGAAAATGCTTCCCTAATAATTGAACTGCTTATCTCTACAAGTTGGGAGTATACAGTCATCTCAAGTTTCGTTCTTGTTTCTATCCATGAAATTGCAAGATCCTCTGCCGATACAATTCTTTTCTTAAACTTTTGAGGTAGTATCTTATGGAGTTGATCAAAATGATATTTGCTTAATCCATCTGCAAGTGGTTCAAAACTTGATATATTAATTCCCAGTTTTTTTGGATTTTTATTAACTATGTAATCCTTTAGAGCCTCCCATTGATTTGGCTGCTGCTCTTTATTCCATATTGAAGGAATATTTTCTCCAAATGCATATCTAGCTATAGCAACGGATTCAAATTCTTTAGTTTGTGAGTCCAAAGAAAAAACAAGAATTGTCGTCCTCCTTGCATTAAGCCATGTTGGCGGTAACATTGTTTTAATTATTGGATCCTCATTGTACTCTCTTGCAATTAAAACCCACATATCGATTCCAGTTTTTTCCATAAGCTCTGGAAGAAGATTATTTAATCTATCTTTTTGAAGCTTATTTATAAAAGCTGCTCTTTCTTTTAGAGGAAGAATATCTTGAGAGTGTGAATTTATTATAAAAAGGGTCGATATAATTATTAATATTTTTCTCATGGTTTGGTAAAATATAAATATAAAAAATATTACTTTAGTGATAAATGTCTCAATATGTCAGATCAAAAAGATTCCAAACTAAAAGCGCTTAAATTAACATTAGATAAACTTGACAAAACATACGGAAAAGGTTCTGTAATGAGGTTAGGAGATGAAACTGTTGACAAAATAGAATCTGTTTCTTCTGGATCAATTGGTTTAGATATTGCACTTGGAATTGGAGGCTATCCCAAAGGTAGGGTTATTGAAATATACGGACCTGAATCATCAGGAAAGACGACTCTTACTCTACATGCAATTGCTGAATGTCAAAAAGCAGGTGGTATTGCTGCTTTTATTGATGCTGAACATGCATTTGATAGATTTTATGCTGAAAAGCTAGGGGTTGATTTAGGAGAGCTAGTTATATCTCAACCAGATAATGGAGAGCAGGCACTTGAAATAGCTGATAATTTAATTAGATCTGGAGCTGTTGATGCCTTAGTTATTGACTCTGTTGCAGCATTAACTCCAAAAAGTGAAATTGAGGGTGAAATGGGAGACTCTAAGATGGGTCTACATGCTAGATTGATGTCACAAGCATTAAGAAAACTTACATCCTCTATTAGCAAAACTAATTGCACTGTTTTCTTTATTAATCAGTTAAGAGAGAAGATTGGAGTAATGTTTGGTAACCCTGAAACAACTACTGGGGGAAATGCTTTAAAATTTTACGCGTCTGTAAGAATTGACATTAGAAAATCTACTCAATTAAAAGATACTGAAGGTGGGGTCCTCGGTAATAAAACTAGAGTAAAAATCGTAAAGAATAAAGTTGCGCCACCATTTAAGACTGCAGAATTTGATATAATGTATGGTGAGGGAATTTCTAAAACCGGTGAAATATTAGATTTAGGTGTAGACTTGGAGATTATAGAAAAAAGTGGTTCATGGTTCAGTTACGGAGGTAGCAAGCTCGGACAGGGAAGAGACTCAGTTAAATCTATACTCAAGGATAATCCTGAACTATCTGAAGAATTAGAACAAAAGATTTTTGAGCTAATAAATGCTGACTAATATAATATTTCTTTCCACTTGTTGATCGCTTCAAGAGCTGAACCCTCGGGATCATTTTCAATTTCCTGCCTAATTATCGAATACGCTTTTTCAGTTAGCATGGGTATATCATCTTGTGTAAGATTATTTACCTGAATTTTATCTAACACTTTTGCTCTAAGTTTTCCCGTTTTTCCAAATCTTGGATACCAAGGATGTTTTAGTTTACAATCATAGAAAACTATTGGAATTATTGGCAGATTGTTTTCTATTGCAATTTTAAAAGCGCCCCTTTTAAAATCACCTAAAAGGATAGTGTCGTCCAAATAATGAGTTTCAGGAAAAATACAAATATTGTAGCCGTTTTTTAAAACTTCATTAGCTTCTTTGTAAACGTTATACCGACTTTTAGAGTCAGATCGGTCTACTAAAATTGCAGCCCTTCTGTAAATATATCCAAATATTGGTATCTCTGAAAGCTCTTTCTTTCCAACAAACACAAAAGGTTTCTTTGATAATATAAGCATCAAAAAAATATCCATATAGCTTGCATGATTAGCAATTATCATTGAGCTTTCCTCTGAATTTAACTTATCTATATTTTTAACTTTGACATAATACCCACATCCATGAAGAATAATTCTAGCCCATAGATTTCTTGCAATCCAAAATAAAATTGTGTAACCCTTTGGAAGAAGTAATATAACAACAAGAAAAGGAAAATAAACAACAACTTGTATACCGGCTAAAAAATAGAACCAAACCCTTCCAAGCTTAAGCAAGATATTATTTAACATAATTTGAGCACATTGTTATCTCTCAAAGTTAATAGTATTTTGTTTCAACATAGAAAAAAAATATCTTTGTTTAGAAAAATTAATTCATGGCCAAAATTTTAACTGGCATTCAATCCACTGGAACTCCTCACTTAGGAAATATTCTTGGAGCTATTATCCCCGCTATAAAAATGGCAAATGAATCAAATGAAGAGTCTTATCTGTTTATTGCAAATATGCACTCACTAACTCAAATTAAAAATAAAGAGATTCTAAAGAATAATACATTTACAACTGCGGCTGCCTGGCTAGCATTTGACTTAGATCCAAATAAAAGTTGTTTTTACAGACAAAGTGATATTCCAGAAGTTACAGAGTTAGCATGGTATTTAAGTTGTTTTTTTCCATACCAAAGATTAAAGCTGGCACATTCATTTAAAGACAAATCAGAAAACTTAAAAGATGTAAATTCTGGACTTTTCTCATATCCAATGCTTATGTCTGCTGACATATTAATTTATGATGCAAATATAGTCCCTGTTGGTAAGGATCAACTTCAACATCTTGAAATGACAAGAGATGTTGCAGCAAGATTCAATAACCTTATGGGAGATACATTTATAATACCGGAAGCAAAAATCCAAGATAATAGTAATTATGTTACGGGGACAGATGGTCAAAAAATGAGTAAATCCAAGAATAATATAATTGACATTTTTTTAGATGACAAATCTCTAAAAAAACAGATAATGAAAATTCAGACCAAATCATTATCAGTTGATGAACAAAAAGATCCAGATGACTGTAATGTTTTCAAATTATATAAATTAATTGCAGAAGAAGAAAATATTAAAAATCTGGCCTCAAGATATAGGAAAGGTGGAATTGGATATGGGGAATCAAAAGAAATCTTATATAATGAGATCCTAAATAAGTTTGCTAAGAATAGGGAGAAGTTTTTTAAACTTATGGATGATAAAGAGATAGTAGAAAGGTTGCTAACAGATGGTGCAACAAAAGCTAGAGTTCAAGCTCAAAAAGTTCTTAAAAGAGTTAGGGCTAGTGTTGGTTATTAAGTGTTTTTTTTTAAATTTACTTAATGACTATTTTCAAGGAAATTCAAGACTTACTTTATAATAATGATTGTGTTATTATACCTGAGTTTGGTGCCTTCATCCTTAAAAGTCATTCTGCATATATTCAAAACAATAACTTTTATCCACCTAAAAAAAGTATTTCATTTAATTCAATGCTAAATGAAAATGATGGTCTATTAGTGAAATATATAAGTACTAATAGAAATATCTCTTACAAGAAGGCTTTAAAGATTATAACTGATGAAGCACAGTCTTTAAATAAAAATTTGTCTAGATTCAAAAAAATTGATATTGAACTTTTAGGTAGTTTAGAATTAAATGAAGAAAATAATTTAGTTTTTTACCCAAATGAATCTATAAATTTTGACTCTAATTCATTTGGACTTGAGTCATTTTCAAGAGAACCAATTCGAAAATCTATAAATAATGTTACACCAGAACCTAATATAAATACTATTTCTGTTTTTAGATATGCTGCTGTTCTTGTTGCTCTAATTGGATTGAGCTATTTTGGATATCTAAACTACACAAACTATATAGATAATGAAAAGCTCAGAAATATTGCAGTTGCTCAGGATCAAGTTCTTAAAAATATACAATCTGCAACTTTTAATTTAGGAGATCTCCCTTCAATAAATCTTAGAGTTACCAGTCCAGTTAAAAATTCAAATAAGATATATTACAGTGTTATTGCTGGTTCATTTAGATCAAAAATTAATGCAGAAAAACATTTAAATTACTTGATAAGTAGGGGATTCAGTGCATCTTATACTTCGATAAACCCTAAAGGATTACATAGAGTTGCTTATGCTAGACTCGACTCAAGAAACAAAGCTGCAAGACTAATTTCTGAAATAAGAAGTACTGGGGTTGATACATGGTTGTTAATAGAAAAATAGTATTAACGGGCTAGCCAAGTTGCTGGATTTTCTGGTTTTAATTCATTAAAAATATTAAATTTCAGTATTGTCTTACCTGTAGATTCATTTGTGAATACAATTCCAATTTCATCATTAGCTTCAACTTTATCTCCTTTTTTAACAAAAATACTAGATAGATTTTGATAGTTTGATATATATTTTCCATGTCGTATTAATACTCCTGGGTTACCCCCAGAAAATCCGTAAACAGATAAAACCTCTCCTTCAAAAACTGAATAGGCAACTGAATTAGCTGATGTAGCAATTGTAATACCATTACTATTTATAGTAGTAGTTCTAACAACTGGGTGTGGTTGTGTACCAAATCTTCTTATTATTACACCCTCTCTAACAGGCCAGGGAAGCCTACCTTTATTTGACTGAAAATTATTTGAAATTATTCTGCCCTCCGGCGTAAGTGAAAATGTTGAAGAGTTATTATCATTATTAGACTCTGAAATAGCAAGTCTAATTAATTTTTCAATTTCATTATCAATAAGCCTAGCTTGTTTTTCTTTTTCTTGAATCTCAGCAGAGTAATTTTTTTGAACCTTAAGTAAATTATCAAATAATCTGTCTTGTTGATCTTTCTCTTCATTAAGAGCTTCACGCTCTAATAGATTCTCTTTAACAATATTTTGTTTTTCAATTTTTCTTTTATCAAGGCTATCAATATTTTTAGATATCTCTTTTTGAATTAACACAATTTTATTTGCCTGTTCTTTTCTATATTTTGAGTATTGTTTAAAATATTGAAATCTTTTAAATGCTTGGTTAATATTATCAGAGGCAAATAAAAACATCATTTTCATTTCTGAGGACCTTTTCTTATATGAGGTATAAACAATTTTGGAATATTCGTCCTTAAGCTTTTTTAAATCAACCTCAAGATCAGCAATTCTCTCATTTTGATTAAAAATTATATTATTTAGATTATTAACCTGGGAGTTATTTATCTTAATAAGCCTATCTCTTACTGATATTTTAAGCTGAATATCTTCTAATTCATCAGCAATATTTTTAGACTTATTTCTTGAGTCATTAATTAAGGCGTTTATCTGCTGAATTTCTTTTTTAATAGATAATTTTTGTGCTTCGAGTTTTTTTTGTCTTTCCTTATAGTTTTGAGCATTTAGTCCAAAGGATAATAATAGAAATAATAAGAGATATATTTTAATTAAAAATCTCATCAAGAGTTTTGAGTTTATATCCCTCTGGAATATCCATTGGGAAAGTTAGGGCATCTGGAAAGTCGTATTGAGAATACTCAAGATTAATTGAAATAATACTGCTTCCCTGCATAGAAGAAATTCTTACAGATGTAGGGAGAAGGTTATCATTAATACGCTTGAAGTTTCCATAGTCAATTGTTAATAAAGATGATATAAAAGGTAGGTATAACCTTTGTTGTTCTAGTTGAAAGGTTTCTGGATTAATAAAAACTGTATTTTGAAGTCCTGCTGATGACTGCAACACATAAAAATTAGAATTTTTTATTCTCTCCCATCCCGCCTTGTTGATTTCAATCAATGGTTTACCAAAAAGTAAATTTTGTATTAATTTAACTGGCTTTTTTATGCCTGCTAATCTCATTAATTGAGTAATATCTTGGTCTACATAAGTTTTTTGAAATTTTTCATAAAAGATTATTCTTTCATTGTCTAAAAAAATTTTTGCAATAGGAACGATCATTGATGCGCTAATCCAAAGACTCTCATCTTCTGTCGCCCTTAAACTTAGAATTATTGACTGAATAGATTTCCCATCATTAAATTCAACCTTTACTCTATTTCGCAAATTTTTAAAATTAACTTCTGCCCTTTTTGCATTTTTAATTATTTCACTGGTGTCAACGATATCTAGGGGAACGCTACTTACAATTTGTTTATTAGTTGAACAGGATTGGACTATAAACAAAATGACTATTATAAATAACTTTATTTTTTTAAACTTCATTATTTATTGATTTTGAATTGTCACCCAAAAAAATTTCTGAACTAGATCCTTCGAATATACAGTTAGATCCTATGATAGAATTAACTAGGTTAGAATTACTAATTTCCACACTGTTAAAAATAATAGAATTATTGATTCTAGTATTTTTAATTTTACTATTATCCCCAATACTTACATAAGGTCCAATAGTTGAATTTTTAATTTTCACATTTTTACCAATAAATGCAGGAGGCTTGATTATTACCTCTTTATCAAATACTCTATTATGTCCAAAATTATTATGGTATGTATCCATGATTATCTTAGTTGAATTAAGCAATAGTTCAGGAGTTCCACAGTCCATCCAAATATCAATCTCTTTAGGAACGAAACTATCCCCATTTTTTATCATTTTTTCAATTCCATAATTTAGGAGGTACTCTTCTCCTGGGCTTAACTTTTCTGATAAATGTTTTCTTAAATATCCCCTTAGATTTGCAGCTTCCTTAAAATAATAAATCCCTACTACTGCTAAATCTGAAATAAATTCAGCTGGTTTTTCAATCAGCTCTATAATTTTATTTTCATTGTCAAGATTGACAACGCCATATGCTGAGGGATTATCAACTTTCTTCACCCATATTATTCCATCAACCTTGGTATCAATTTCTATATTACCTTGAATCATAGTATCAGCATATGCAATTATTGATGGACCTGATAAAGATTCTTCTGCACACATTATTGCATGGCCTGTTCCTAGCTGTTCAAGTTGCCTATAAATTTTGGTTTTTGCTTTATATTTCTCTGAAATTATATTGAGGGAATTTACAACTTCATCATTGAAATATGATTCATCTCCAAGTATATATACTATCTCGTCAATATTACTTTTAACCTTAGAAGTAATCTGATCAATTAAGTGTTCAACAATAGGTTTATCTAAAACATTTATAAGAGGTTTAGGACATGTTAGAGTAAAAGGTCTTAGCCTTGTCCCCTTACCAGCCATAGGAATAAATATTTTCATTTACTTAATTTATTCTCAAAAATACAAAAGTTTATACTGTTGGATTAACTTAAGAGTTTAGCGCTTCTGCACCTCCTACAATTTCTAGGATTTCATTTGTAATTGCTGTCTGCCTTGCTTTATTATAAGTTAGCTTAAGCTGATCTCTTAACTCTGACGCATTATCAGTAGCTTTATGCATCGCTGTCATTCTTGCTCCATGTTCTCCTGCAATAGAATCTGAGATTGCCTTGAAGAGCTGTATAGATAACGATTTTGGAATTAATTCATTTAAAATTTTAGGCCTATTTGGTTCAAATATATAATCTCCAGATACAGAATTATTTTCATCAACACTCTCTTCAATTGGAAGATACTGTTCTTTAGTCACTATTTGAGTTGCTGCATTTTTAAAATGATTGTAAACAAGTGTAACTTCATCATATTCCTTATCAGAAAATTTCTGCATTACTGTTTCAGCAATTTCCTTAATGTTATTATAATTAAAATTATCATAAACATCATTATGTGAGCTTATAACCTCAAACTTCTTAGAAAGAATGTCATCGCCTTTTTTTCCAATAGTTAATAGATCGACTGTTTTGAATGCACTGGTTGTTTTAATATTATTTACTTCTTTTATAATATTAGAATTAAATCCACCGCATAAACCTTTATTAGATGTTATGGCAATGATTAGTAAATTCTTTAACTCTCTTTTCTCAAATAAGGGATTTGTGTCATCGGAGTCTGTTGAGGCAGAGATATTTTTTATAAGCTCGGAGAGCTTATTAGAATATGGTAGGGTAGCAGAAATTGAGTCTTGAGCCTTCTTCAATTTAGCTGCAGAAACCATTTTCATAGCGTTGGTAATCTGCATCGTTGAAGATACAGAACTAATTCTATTTCTTATCTCTTTTAATCCAGACATTACTTAAAAAGATTTTGCAATTTTTTCAGCAACTTTTTTAATCTCATCAGTTTCTTTATCAGAGATTTTTCCAGCTTTTAATTCACTTAAAAGTTTCTTATGGTTCTTTCTAAGTTCCTGTAGAAATGTCTCTTCAAAAGCCTTGACTTTTTCAACAGGCACATCTTTGAGAAGGTTTTGAGATCCTGCATATATTATTGCTACTTGGTCTTCCACTTGGAATGGATCATTCTGATTTTGTTTAAGGATTTCAACATTTCTTCTACCTTTTTCAATAACGTTTAGAGTTGCTGCATCTAGATCTGAACCAAACTTAGAAAATGCTTCAAGTTCTCTATATTGTGCTTGGTCTAATTTTAATGTACCTGCAACCTTTTTCATTGATTTAATTTGAGCAGAACCTCCAACTCTTGATACAGATATTCCGACATTAATTGCAGGTCTTACACCTGAGTTAAATAAGTCTGACTCCAAAAATATTTGACCATCAGTAATTGAAATTACATTTGTTGGAATGTAGGCTGATACATCTCCAGCTTGTGTTTCAATTATTGGTAATGCTGTTAAAGATCCTCCCCCTTTTACTTTTGATTTTAATGAATCCGGTAGATCGTTCATTCCACTTGCTACCTTATCATCATTTACAACTTTGGCTGACCTCTCTAATAATCTTGAGTGGAGGTAAAATACATCTCCAGGATAAGCCTCTCTTCCAGGAGGTCTTCTAAGAAGTAACGAAACCTCTCTATATGCAACTGCCTGTTTAGATAAATCATCGTAAATAATTAAAGCAGGCCTTCCTGTATCTCTAAAATATTCCCCTATACAAGCACCTGAAAATGGAGCAAAAACTTGCATTGGAGCAGGGTCTGATGCATTAGCTGCAACAATTACTGTGTAAGCAAGCGCTCCTTTATCTTCTAGTGTTTTAGCGATTGCTGCAACCGTTGATGCTTTTTGCCCAATCGCAACATAGATACAAAAAACAGGCTCTCCTGCATCATAAAACTCTTTTTGATTTAAAATTGTATCAATACAAACAGTAGTTTTACCTGTCTGTCTATCACCGATAACTAATTCTCTTTGACCTCTTCCAATTGGGATCATAGCATCAATTGATTTTATTCCCGTTTGTAACGGCTCGTTAACTGGCTGACGATATATAACACCTGGAGCTTTTCTTTCAATAGGCATATCAAATAACTCTCCATCAATAGGGCCTTTACCGTCTATAGGATTTCCAAGTGTATCAACAACTCTTCCTAATATTCCCTCTCCTACTTTAATTGATGCAATTTGATTTGTACGTTTAACATTATCCCCTTCTTTGATTTCTTTTGAAGGTCCAAATAATACAACCCCAACATGATCTTCTTCAAGATTTAAAACCATACCTTGAAGACCATTTTCAAAAGCAACAAGCTCTCCATACTGGGCATTTGTTAGACCATAAACCCTAGCTATTCCATCACCTACCTCAAGAACAGTTCCTATTTCATCAAATGAGGATTGAATGTCTGCTGACTCCAATTGTTTTTTTAATAATGCTGATACCTCAGCTGGTTTAATTTTTTGCATTTTTTATTATTTAATTTGTTTTAAGTTGCTTTTTCATCATATTTAATCTCTTTTTAATACTTGCATCTAATCTAGTATTATCTATATCAAGAGTAAAACCTGCGATCAAGCTTTCATCTTTCTTTTTTGTCAATTTAATTTCACCGGTTTTGATTGATGAAATATATTTTTTTATTGTTGATTCAACTTTATCAGAAATTTCGATTGGAGTTGTTACTGTAACCTCAACAATATTTTTATAATCATAATAAAGCTTTACAAAGGCAGAACAAACACTAAGAATTAAATCTATCCTATTATTCGATGACAGTATATTAAACAAAATAGAAATATTGGGCAACGAATTACCAGTGATATCGTTTAGTAAAGATTTTTTAAGGTCTTTTGAAATCGTAGGATTTGATATAAAATCTTTTAATTCCTCTGACTCTTTTAAAGTATTAGACAGGGATAATATTTCTTCAAACAACATGTCAAGATTGCCTTGATCAATTGAGTAAAGGATCAAAGCTTTAGCATATCTTTTAGATGTTGTTCCGATAGCCATATTATTTAATTAAACTTTTTTTCATTCAAGAGCTTATCTATATAATCTTGATGGTTCTTATCCTTGTCAAGCTCTTGCTCAAGAACTTTAGAAGCAATTTCAATTGAAAGGTCAGCAACTTGATTTTTAATTTCATTCATGGCTGCTCTTTTCTCATTTTCGATCGAAGATCTTGCCTGTATTAAAATTTTTTCTGCCTCAGACCTAGCGTCAGATTTTGCTTTTTCAATAAGTTCTTTACCTGACTGTTTTGCCTGATTCACCATGGCATCACTTTCAGCCCTTGCTTCTTGCAGAATTTTTTTATTCTCTGCTTGCATATTCTCCATTTCTTTTTTTGCCTCTTTAGCAGAGTTTAAAGAGTCTCTTATAGATTTCTCTCTTTCATTAACAGTATCCAATATAGGCTTCCACGCATATTTTCTTAGTAAGAAAATTAGTGTTACAAATATTATAGTCTGCCAGAAAAAAAGACCAGAAGAAAATTCGCTTATTAACTTTTCCATAAGTTGGTTTTATTAATTAACAGCAAACAATGCAGCAAAAGCAATTCCCTCAACAAGAGCTGCAATAACAATAGCAGCTACAAGAATTTTGTTTGATGCATCAGGCTGTCTACCTATTGCATCCATTGCTCCACGACCAATAAGACCGATCCCGATTCCTGTTCCGATAATTACTAGTCCTGCTCCGACTATTTTTGGTATTTCCATTTTTATAAATTTAAGTTATACATTTAGTTTAATTAATGATCGTCCTCTTGAACTGCAAAACCAAAATACAAGGCAGATAGAAGAGTAAAAATATACGCCTGCAATAATGCAACAAGTACTTCGATAATTGAAATGAAGAACACAAGGACAAGTGATAGGCTTGATCCAACTAGATTTTTAAAAATAAATATTAGTCCGATTAAGCTATATAATACAATATGACCTGCAAGTATATTTGCATATAACCTTATCATTAGAGAAAAAGGTTTTATGAATACACCTAAAAGTTCGATAGGAGCCAAAAGGGGTTTTAACCATACCGGAACACCTGGCATCCAAAAAATATGTTTCCAATAAGTTTTATTTGCAGTAAGATTTGTAATTAGAAATGTAACAAGAGCCAATCCAAATGTTACTGCTATATTTCCAGTGGCATTAACTCCGAGAGGACTTAATCCTAAGAGATTTAAAAACCAGATAAAAAAGAATAGGGTCAGTAAAAAAGACATATACTTTTTATGCTTCTTTTCTCCTATACTAGGTATTGCAATTTCATCTCTAATATATATAACAATTGGCTCAAAAAATCTTCCAACACCTTTAGCAATTTGATTGTTATCATTATATGACCTTGCAAGTGATCTAAATAGATAGAACATGAGTATCGATACTAATAGTATTGAAAAAACACTTTTAGTAATTGAAAGGTCTAGAGGTCTTGCATTTGTTACCTTGCCTTTTTCATCGTAAGAAATATACCCCTCTGAGTTAGTTTCATATATCTTTCCATGATACAGTTTATAATATTTTCCTGAAGACTCAACAACTTTTTTACCATGATCAAGTTTGGATGACATAAAAAATTTAACACCATCATCTACGAGTATAACTGGCAGAGGAAATCCATAATACTTCTTTTCTCCAGTTTTTTTATCTTTTGTGGAAAAAAGAGAAAAGTCATGTGAGTCTTGAACATGATGGTAGATATACTCTGTGATTTCTTCTTGAAGTGTTTGTTCTTTTTCTTCTTCTAAAGCGTAAGTAAAAGACGCAAAAACTAGCATTATTGGTAGAAATAAAGATCTGCTTATTTTGTATATCATGCTTAAACTAAGTAGATTAAGTTTTGCGCGACAAATGTAAGATATAAATAGATATTTATAAAATCATTTGAGATCAAAATTTAAAAAGTTATTTTAAATTTTTTGTCTGAGATACAATTAAAAAAATTATGATAATTATACCTGTAATTGAAAGCCCTAAAGTAAAATAATTTGATTGTGTTTTAAAATAAGAATCTGCCCATGCACCAAGTTTAATAAATAGATACATAACAGCTGCAATTTGAAAAACTAATCCGGAAAGAATTATCCAAGGTTTAGGCTGTCTTTTCACGGGCTTCGCCGAAGTTTGTTATCTTTTTCAACGAAGCATCCTCAGAGTTCTCTCCTTTCATTATGGATTTAGCATTAAAAACAGCACCAGACTCTACAACTAGCTTAGACATAATAACATCTCCTTTGACCTCACCAGTTGACCTAATAGACAACAAATCATCAGCTTGAACATTACCATTAATGTAACCTTCAATATCAGCAGATTTACATACAATACTACCTTCAATACGTCCGCTTTTTCCAACGACTACCTTACCATTTGTCTCAATTGTTCCTTCAAAGTTTCCGTCAACTCTAAAATCACATTCGGATTTAAACTCTCCCTTGATCGAACTGTTTTTTTCTAGTATACAACAGCTTGCTGAATTGTTATAATTTTTCATTTTTTAAAATTGGGATGGTAAATTACAATATTTATTTTAAATAAATAGCTAATTTATTATTATTATTGCCCTACAAATAAAGGTTTTATGTCGAAGAAAATTAAAATTATCTGTGATGATATTGAATATAATCTTGAAATGCAAGATGATAAAACTATATTAGAGCTTGCTCTCGAAAATGATATTGATGCACCCTACTCATGTCAGGGTGGCATATGTAGCACTTGTTTAGCTAAGCTAACTTTAGGATCTGTAAAAATGGATAATAATCAAATTTTAACTGATGATGAAATTCAAGATGGATATATCCTTTCGTGTCAATCTCGTCCATCCTCAGATGAAGTAGAGATTAATTATGATGAGGTGTAGTTTGATATAAAATTTCCAAAACTTTTTCTATAACTATTTTAGGATCAACTGATCGAAATGCATTTTCATATCCTTTTGGAATTTTATTACCAAAAATAGACGTTGGAACATAAGGATAATTATTCCTGTCTAATGTAATTGAATTTTCTTGAGGTTGATTAAATGGAGTAAACCCACAAAATGGATGAGTCATACCCCATAAAGTTAGAACAGGTATATCATAGTTTGCTGCAAGATGTCCATTTGCAGAGTCCATGGAAATCATAATGTCTAAATAACTAATAATATTGATTTGTTCTTGCAAGTTAAGTTTGTTAGACAGATCAATTACATTATCATATACATTTTCCCATATATTGAGTTGTTTTAAATTATCATTTCCTCCTCCAAACAAGTATATTATATGGTCCTTTTGAAGATATGCAATAACTTTTTGCATTAAATCTAATGGATAGCTTTTTCCAACATGAGCAGCAAAAGGTGCAATCCCAATCATTTTTTTATTAGAAATATTAGATAACATTTTGTGCTCTTTGCTTTCTTGGCTTAAAAAAGGTTTAATAGGATATTCGTGATTACTCAAGTCAATAGGAAATCCTACACCTCTAAAAACATCAGAATATTTATAATGAACCTGAGTCAATGGCTTAAAAATTTTATTCTTTTTCCTAATTAATTTTTTTCTTTCTGATCTGCCTTTATTTATTGACTTAACTCGTGTAAAGGTTAGTTTAAATAGTAGATTTAAAATTTTTGTTCTTAAAACACCGTGTAGATCAACTACCGATTTTACTTTATTTTTTTTTAATTTCCTAAAAAGATTTAGCAGACCATAAAGCCCTTTATAATTGTTATTTAAGTCTATGGGTACAAACTCAAGATTTTGAAATTCTTTAAAAAGCGGCGCAGCATAAGGTCTAGATGCAAAAACTATTTTTTGATTGGGGTAAGTTTGAAAAAATGACCTAAGAACAGGTACAGTCATGGCAATGTCACCTAGTGAAGAAAATCTATAAACCAGAATAGGCCTATTGTTTTTTTTAATCATCCTTTTTATAGAGAACTGGGTTCAAAGTTTCATCATTATACATCTTCATTTGTCTGTATACCCTCATTTTCTTTTCACCTTTTGATAAATCTTCTAATAATTGATCTATAGATTCAGACAAATCTTTTCTTTGTTCAACAAGAATTTTTAATTTTTCAGTACATGAATCTTTGTGTTGATCACTTACATCGGTTCTTAGAGACTCCTCTCTCATATGATATATTTTTAATATTAAGATCGAAAGTCTATCAAGAGCCCAAGCAGGGCTTTCTGTATTTACTTTAGCATCTTTTTTTGGAGTAGTTTGTTTATATAGATTTAAAAAATATGAATCTATATATTCAACCATTTCTGTTCTATTCTGATTTGAACTATCAATTAACCTTTTTAATTTCATCCCTTCATTGGGTTCAATATCTGGGTCTCTTATAATATCTTCGTAATGCCACTGAACAGTGTCAATCCAATTCTTCTCATAAAGTAAATGTTCAAAATCTTTTTTATCAAAAGGATTGGTAGCTGAACGATTTATATCGTCATGAACATGATAGTCATCAACAGCTTTTTCAAATACTTTAATTGCCAAAGAGCTTATTGCGGTTTTTGTCATATTAAAAAATTAAATGTTAATATCGATACAATTAAGATTATAAAGATAAAGTTTACATATAAACTCTTGATTTTTTTTACAAAAATTTGAGATATAAAGTAAACAAGTGGAAGAGATAAATAATGAAACTCCGAACCACTTAACTCCTCATTAAGTGAAAAAAAGAATGAGATTAATATGATAAAAATGATCCCCACTATATCAAGAACTCTCCTTTGTAGTCCTGTTGCCCTATATAGCTTTATTGAAACAGATAATAGATATAAAAGAAAGACGATAGAAATTGGAGCATAAGATATTGGTAAATTAAATTTGTATTCGTTTAGCATTGCAAAATGATTTCCTATTATATATGAACTAAAAATATAGTTTTCAAGTGATAAAAAAGAAATGATTACGTATGCTGCAGGCAATATCATAATTGGTACTATAACTAGAACTATAAAATATTTTAAGTCTCTTCTGATATTTGCTATAAGTATAACTATAATAGGGACTAAGAAAATAAAAATATTCTCAAAAATTATTAATGATGAAAAGCTAAGAAGCAAAGATGCATCAAATAACCTTTTGATTTTTTTTCTGTTATTTGTGAGTTCTAAAAATATTCTCATGTGTCTCCAAGCAGCCCACAATAAGGCAGAGGATAATATGAATCTTAAATCAACTGACTCAATTGGATAAGATAAGACAACCAAAGGGTATAATAATAAGTGATATCCATTTCGATTTGACCTTTCGATTGTAAGTTCCCTTGTAATGGTATCTATTGCAAAGCTTGATAGCATAAGTGCTCCAAAGATTATTACACCATTTAAAAGACTTGATTCAAAAATAGACCATTTAATATCAAGGGTTGTATAGTAATATGCGGTAGCAAGAAGCATAAATGATGATATGCCAAATGATGTGTATGAGAATTTTTCGAATGTCTTTATAATCATTTTTGAAATATACATATTTGGATTCTCATATCTACAAATCTAATACTTTTAAACATGAAGCAGCTAAGCACATTCTTACTACTAAATCTAATTTTTAGTTTATTGTTTTGATTATGTAATGTTATGTATTAATTTTGAATTGAAATTTTAATCATGTTTAAAGACTTTTTTTATTCTATTGCTTGGCTTTTTGAAGAAGTACTTTTTTTGCCTTTTGACATATTAAGAAATATTCAATACGATAGCTGGTATATCGCTAATATCATGACATGGACTTTCATCATAATTGGAATTATTGGAGCAGCTTACTGGATAAAAAAACTAAAAGAGTTTGATGACAATGATGAGGAAGATAAGGATATAACTTCTCACTCCTTTTTATAAGTCAAATCCTATATCCTTTCTAAAATATGCTTTTTCAAAGCTAATTTTCTCTATTTGTTTGTATGATAAACCAATAGCCTGTTTGTAATTTTTAGCAAGTGAGGTAATAGCGAGAACCCTTCCTCCATTTGTTAAAAATACATTATCATCTTTTTTTGTTCCAGCGTGAAATACTATTGAATCGGTAATATTTTCTATACCTGTAATTACTTTATTTTTTTCATAATTAATTGGATATCCTCCTGAAACCATAATTACAGTTGCTGCATGTCTCTCGTCGACAATGAGATCTATATTCGCAAACTCTGTTGAACCCATTGAATTAAAAAGCTCTAATAGATCGTTTTCGATTCTAGGGAAGACAACTTCTGTTTCTGGATCGCCCATTCTAACATTATATTCAATAACATATGGGTCTTCATTAACTTTAATTAATCCAATAAAAACTATACCCATATATTCCATATTCTCTTTCATTATACCATTAATTGTTGGTTTAATTATTCGTTCCTCAATTTTTTCTAAAAACACATCGTCTAAAAATACTACGGGAGATATTGCACCCATTCCTCCTGTATTAAGCCCAGTGTCGGCTTCGCCAATTTTTTTATAATCTTTAGCAAATGGTAGTATTTTATAATTATTTCCGTCAGTAAGAACAAAACACGATAATTCTATTCCATCTAAAAACTCCTCTATGACAACTTTTGATGATGACTCTCCAAATTTTTTATCAAAAATCATACTTCTTAACTCCTGTTTTGCTTCCTCCAGGTCGTGAATTATGAGAACTCCTTTACCTCCAGCAAGCCCATCAGCTTTTAAAACATAGGGTGAGCTCATATTATCTAAAAACATATAAGCTTGATCAATATTATCTCTAGTAAATGTCCCATGTTTGGCAGTTGGAATATTGTATCTCTCCATAAATTTTTTTGCGAATTCTTTGCTCCCCTCTAATCTTCCAGCAAGTTTGCTTGGGGCAATAATTTTAATTTTTTTTAAGGAATTGTCTGATTTAAAAAAGTCATATATACCATTTACAATTGGGTCCTCTGGTCCGACAAAAACCAAAGAGATATTGTTACTAATTACTTCTTCTTTAATTTTTTTAAAGTCATTTACATCACCTTGAATATTTGTAGCAATTGTGCTGGTTCCGCCATTACCTGGAAGAGCATATATTTTATTTACTAGTTTGCTATTTAAAAAACTTGAGATTACTGCATGTTCTCTACCTCCTGAGCCTAAAACTAAAACATTCATTGATTTATAAATTTAGTTATTGTTCCTTTGATTTTCTTGGAGTATACTTTATGGTCAGTCCTATTTTGTATGTTCTCTAAATTAGTCATAAAAAATTCTTTTAAACTTACAGTCATAAAAAATTTATTTACATCTACTGTTCTTGTTTTATGATTCTTGTGACTTAATCCTTCATTAATAAAGATTACCTTTAGACCCATAGCTAAGGCAGGTAAGGCAGCATGGATTCTGGAAGTAATTATAATCTCACTTCTAGCAATTTCTTTCAACATGTCATTGGCAAGCATAAGTCCTTGGTTATGAGATGAAATTTTTCTTTTTGTTATTTGATGGTATCTCTTAACTACTATTTTTTGATTGCGTAAGTGATTTTCAAAAGATTGCTTCTTTATCAGATATTTAACTTTATGTATTGGGTATTTAATCAGTGATAAAAGTATGCTATATATTGAACTAAAGTCAATCGACGGGTTTAGCCTGTCAAATGCCCCTATTACAATAACTCCTTCAGGTTTAGTTTTATTAGTGTTGTATTTATCTCTGTTAAAAGTTGTCGTTATACAAGATGAATGGTATGATTTAATTCCATTTTTTTGAAGTAGATTTTGAGTATAAGAGTCTCTACATCCAATAGGTTCATGTTGTTTTAAATAGTTTAATGATTCTGGTTTCAATAGCTCTTTCTCTGCAGAAGGATTAATATGGAAAGAAATAAATAATGGAAATATATTATTATTCGGTGGCCAATTTTTAGGATTTTCCATAAACCAGCCATTTATAATTGTCTTTATCTTAGAACCTTTAAATTTATGAAGCCCCTCTCTATCAAGAACAATGTAATTTATTGGGTGTATCATGTCAATTACGGCCTTGGTTTGAATATAATCCCCAATATTTCTCGAACCAATATATCCTAGAACACCTATCTCCAAATCAAATATTTTTTTTTATTTTTTCAATTCTTGAAGCAAGGTTGAATTTTTTCTTTATTCTTTTTCTGGCATTTTTAAACTCCTTTGTTCCAATATTAGAATTTATGAAATCTGCTACTTGCGCAAGGTCTTTTTCTATATCAAATAAAATTCCTGTTGAACCAATAGCATCAGGTATACCAAATACTTTTGATCCTATTGGCACACAGCCACACAACATTGCTTCACATAGTGAGTTAGGTAGTCCCTCCAATCGTGAGCCCTGAAAATAAAACTTCGACTTTTGATATAAACTCTTAATTTGAAGCTTATTCTGAACTCCAAGAACCTTAACGTTTGGTTCTAACTTAATATAGTCTGATATATTTATTCCAGATTCTCCTACAATCAAAAATTCTTTGTTAGGAAGCAAAGAAGCCAACTTATTAAAGTTATTTAAGCCTTTAATATTAATAACTCTTTTATCTGAAAAAAAAGCAACTGTTAGAATTCCAGATTTTTCAATTGATTCATCATAATTCCAATATCTTGAATCATAACCTGTATTTATCTCTTTTATTTTAAGTGACTTATTTTGAATGAAATTTTCAACTCCTGATGTAATATTAAATTTTCTGGACGCTTCATCGCAACCTTTAATAAGTGACTTATGAACTACCCATATTTCTGATACTAAGCTATAGTTTAGTCTTGCTATTTTAGATCTTATGTTTTGTTTAAAAAATACACCGTGATTGTTTTCGGCATCAACAATTGCATCATAACCGCCTACAATAATAACAGATTTTTTAAAAAAGATCTTTGATATAATAATAGGTATTAAAGTGTGATAATCGTTAAACCAAGAAATAACTATTTTGGAAGTAGGTATATACAATAAAGACTTAATCAGTTCTTTAGTTCTATTGAATATAAAATTCAATGTGCTTTTCTGTGGACTTGATAGGATTCTATAAACATTATAACCTAGTGCCTGAAAAATATAAATATCTGATTTAACAAAACTTCTGTTTACTGAGTAACTAAGTGTAATGTTTTGTTTCAAGTGCTTATTGTTTTTAATTTATCTGCAATTTTCCTATCATTAGATAACCTGGGCACTTTATTTTGACCACCTAGTCTTCCCTCGGATTTCATATATTGATTAAATCCTCCTCTTATAACAGAAATCACCTCAAGGCTTTTTAGTATTTTTCCATCAATTAAATCTTTATAGTATATATTAAGCCTAGTCATCTCTTTATCTAACGCTTTGGAAAACGCTAACATGTCTTTAGGTAAGCTTTCAAACTCCACATACCACTCATGATGAGGAAGCATTTCTTTCGGATTTATGTTAGGGGCAACAGTAAACTCTCTAATTGCAACATTGTGGAGTTTTGTTGCTGCCTCCATTGCCTTCTCAACTTCTTCAGAAATAACATGTTCACCAAAGGCGGATAAAAAGTGTTTTATTCTCCCTGTTACAATGATTCTAAATGGTTCTAATGAAGTGAATTTAATTGTGTCTCCAATATTATATGACCATAACCCCGCTGATGTTGATATTATCAGAAGGTAGTTTACGTTAAGTTCAACATCTTTTAGAGATATCCTAGCTAAGTTTCCTTTTAAGAATTCTTCTACTTTTATAAACTCATAAAAAATATCATTATTAAGTAGCAATAGGAGGTCTGTTTGACCTTTGCCAAATTGATCTTGATAGCCAAAAAAACCCTCAGAGGCAGGGAAAGTAGCAAGGGTGTCTATCTGTTTACCGAAAAGTTTATCAAAAATTTTTCGATATGGTTCATAACTAACTCCTCCATATACGTATAATGAAAGATCTGGGAAGACCTCCGAAATTGTTTTTCCTTCACTTGATACAATTTTTTCAAAATACATTTGTACCCAAGATGGAATCCCTGCAATAATTGTCATCTTTTCTCCTATAGTTTCTTGAATTATAATATCTACTTTTTTCTCCCAGTCCTCAATACAATTAGTTTTCCATGATGGTTTTCTATTTTTAAGGAAAAGTTTTGGGATATAGTGTGCGCTTATACCTGAAAGTCTACCATGATAAATTCCATTTTTCTTCTCTAATTCAGGACTACCCTGAAGAAACATTTGTTTTCCCTTTAGGAGGGTAAAGTTTTTTGTTTTTACAAAGTAATTAAGTAATGCATCTCTAGCAGATTTTATATGTGTTTTTATAGACTCCTTAGTTATAGGAATATATTTTGCACCAGAGGTCGTTCCACTAGTCTTTGCAAAATATAATGGCTTTCCAGGCCAGAGAATATCTTTATATCCCTCTACAGCTTTTTCTATATAAGGTTTAAGTTGCTCATAATCCCTGACTGGGACTCTTTTTTGATATTGTTCATGAGAATAGATATTTTGAAAGTCATGCTTTTGCCCAAATTCTGTGTTCGAGGCACTCTTAATTAATTTTTTGAATGTTTTATTTTGACTTTGTATAGGTTTACTAATCCATTTTTTATTTCTTGTATTTACGAAATATGCAAAAATTATGGCAATTACTGTTTTCATCTAGAATTCAATATAGCTCTCTGGATCAACTGCTTCTCCTTGAAACCAGAGTTCGAAATGTAAATGTGGACCTGTAGTCAGTTCTCCTGTATTTCCTGTAAATGCAATTATTTCACCTGTTTCCACCATCTCTCCTTGAGACTTAACTATTGAGGCATTGTGTTTATATATTGATGTAAGGCCATTTAAATGCTCAACAATTATTACATAACCGGTTTCAGTTGTCCATTCAGAGAAAACTACAATTCCTTCACTTATAGAATGAACAGGAGAGTTTTCAGGCATTATAATATCTACTCCATAGTGTTTATTATCTATGTCAAAGCCAGCTGAAAGATTACCATTCACTGGGGGAAATAAAACTGTTGTAAATCTTTGTCCTGAAATATCGAATGCATTGTACTTATCTTCCTCCTGTACCAAGATCCTTAAAAGAGAATCCTCAGCATTTGGTTTAATTAGGTCAAACTCAATAGAATTATTTTGAGATCTTATACTATCTTGGCTTATATCCTCAAAGGATATATTGCCTGCTAATAAATCTCTAATTGAATTTAGGTACCTTGTTTGAGTAATATAGAGCATTTCTAATGAGTCCAGTTTTAATGCATTTTCAACTGAACTTTCCCTTAACTCTACACTTGTATAACCTCTAAAGTATTCTTTCAATGGTGTAAAGTAAATTACCAAGAAAGATGTTGCAAGCATAAGGCCAAAAACAAAAACCACGGCTATCAATATGCTTGAAGTTGATGATGAAAGGAGTTTTTTCTTCTCCAATGTTTTTTCATTGACCAGAAGAATGTGAAATCTGGTGGAAAGCTTTTCAATTAAGGTGTTTTTTTTCTTTTTTTGCATTAATGCAAATATATGTATAGTTAATTAGAAGTTATTATCTGGAGAATAAATTCATATTACAAAAAATAATTCTTTAAATTTGTTTCAGGAACAATGTTCCTTAAAAACTTAAGTATGATAGGTGGACCTCAAATTATTCTAATAATTATTGTTGTTCTTCTACTTTTTGGTGGCAGAAAAATTCCTGAGCTTATGAGAGGACTTGGAAGCGGAATTAAGGAGTTTAAAAAAGCTACAAAAGAGGAAGAAGAAGAAACAAAAGAATAGAATTCTAATTTACTAGCTTCATAGTAGTTATTATAGTGTTTAGCTCAAACATATAATCTCTTTTGCTCTCTGAAGGTGCAAAGGAAAACCCTTCAATCACAATGTTTCTTTTATTTAAAGTGTCTTTAATGATATAGTTTACATAAGGGCCTGCCATAAAGTCGTTTTGAACCTCCCATGTTCCTTTAGTTAGTATGGCTTCAAGATTATTTACTCTAGTTTTATAATAATAAGGTAAATATGCTCTTTCAGTTATCATATATGAGCCTGGAACTCTTCCGGGAACGTAAATTTTTCCAATTGAATCTCTTATTGCAGGTATTCTTTCCTCAATTTTTTTAAGATCTATTTCTAAAGGTAAAGAATAAGCTATAATGTTTAAATGTCCTTTATAAACCTCCTTTTCAATCCAAATAAAATTAGTTGTGTCTTTTACAGTTTTATATGCATCTGGGAAAATCATAGATATACCAAACCTATCTGCTAATTCATTGTCTTTATTTAGAGCTTTAGACATTCTTCTGATCTTTTCTAATCTTTCATTCTCATTAATTGATCTTAAAAGAAGATCTTTATTCTCATCGAAGTAAAACTTCATAACTTCTTCATCTTCTCCTGTAATAAGACCTGCTATCTGAGGTCTTGCCCACAAATTTTTAATCAATCTAAAACCTTGATTGGATGTGTCTTTTTTGAAAAAAACTATATTTCTTCCACTTCTAGCAAATCCAGTAAAAATTGATGGGTCAAGATGATACAAATCATATTTTGGCTCATCAAAAGGAAGGCCTTCATATGGCTCCATTAATATATTTCTTACATCCGTTCCTAATGATTTGCTCCATAAAGCTTGAGGCATAACTACGGTTAATGCATTAATATTTCCACTTGATTCTGGAACGTAAGCATTTGAACCATCAGAATTGCACCCCCCTAATAGGCCAAAAATCAAAAAAATCAATATGGTTTTATAAAAAGATTTAATTCTCATTAAGCAATGCTTTAACTCCGGGAAGAATTTTACCTTCTAGGCTTTCCAAAAGGGCCCCTCCTCCTGTTGAAATATAGCTAACCCAATCTTCTTTTCCAAGTTTTTTAAGTGCTGCGATAGAGTCGCCACCACCAACAATTACGTTCACCCCAAGGGTTTTGGCTTCTTTTAATGAATTACAAATTGATCTAGTCCCTTCTAAAAAAGCCTCTTTTTCAAAAACACCTACAGGTCCATTCCAAAAAATTGTTTTACTTGATAAAATTGCTTGATTAAATTTCTCAATTGTTTTTGGTCCGATATCTAAACCCATCCACCCGCTACCAATTTTGTTTGAATCAAAAATTTTAATTAAGTCATTCTGGTTAAAGTCTGTTGACGCTTTTATATCATCCGGTAGAATAATTTCTTTGTTTAAAGTGTTTGCAATCTCTAGAATTTCTTTCGCATTTTCTATTAAATCATCTTCAATCAAAGACTCTCCTATTTTTCCTCCCTGTGCAGCTATAAACGTGTATGCCATTCCTCCACCAATAATTATTTTGTCTACTTTTTTAATTAGATTATATAAAATGTTTAGTTTGCTTGAGACCTTAGCACCTCCTAAAATTGCAAGAACTGGTTTTTCTCCTTGATCTGCAATTTGACTAATTGCTTCAAGTTCTTTTTGTAATAATTTCCCAACATATTTATCCTTTGGAAAGTACTTTGCAATTACAGCAGTAGATGCATGCTCTCTATGACAAGTTCCAAATGCATCATTTATATAAAGGTCTCCTAGTCTTGATAATTTTTCTGCAAACAACTTATCTCCACCCGTCTCTTCTTTATAAAATCGTAAGTTTTCCATCAATATAATTTCTCCTTGTTGTAGTTTTTTTGTTGCTTGTTCAGCTTCTTCTCCAATACAGTCTTGAAAAAAAATAACAGGTTTATCTAAAGTCTTTGAAACAGGACCTAAAATATTTTTAAGTGACAAGTTCTCATCTTTTCCTTTAGGCCTCCCTAGATGAGAAAGTAGAATACAGGAACCTCCATTATCAATAACAAAATTGACTGTCTCCTTTATTGCCTCAATTCTGGTATAATCAGTAACCTCTTTTTTTTCATTTAAAGGAACATTTAAGTCGACTCTAATTATAGCTTTCTTATTGTTAAGTTTTTGATTTTGTAAGAGATTCATGTTAATATTATTTTGTCGACAAAGATATAATATGATATATATTTGAGTATGAATTTAGATAGAATTTTAGGCCAGCATGAGATAAAAGAAAAAATCTACAATTCTATCTTAAATGAGTCTTTTCCACAGTCAAAAATTTTAGTTGACAGAGATGGTTATGGTGGTTTGAATATGGCTGTTGAAATTGCGAAGTCTATTCTAAAAAATGACTCTTCTTTTCAAGGTGATATATATGATCATCCTGATCTTCATTTTTCTTTTCCTTCTTTTGCTTCAATAAAAGATGATGAAAATGTTTATTCTGAATGGTTGTCGTTTTTAAAAGAAAACACTTTTGGTGATTATCAAAAATGGTCAAGCTATATTGGAAATACCGTGTCTCAAGGCTCAATAAAAGTCTCTGAAATTGAAAAGGTGCAAAAAAAATCTTCACTAAAATCATACTTAGGCGGGAACAAAGTTTTTATTTTTTGGGGAGCTGAAACTATGATGCCACAAACATCAAATAAGCTCTTAAAAATTCTAGAGGAACCACCTGTTAATACATACTTTATTTTAATTACGTCAAGCATTCAGGCTATTCTCCCAACTATAATTTCTCGTTGTCAAATTTCAAACTTAAGTCCAATAAATAAATCAGATCATACAAATTATATTAGAGAAAACTTTCCTGGTGTTAACCACGATTTAATTGTGAACACATCGAGAGGAAGTGTAGCAAGATCATTGAGTTATATGGATGAGGAGTCTGATTCTATATCCCATGAAAAGAACTTTGTTGAATGCTTAAGGTTCGCCTTTTTAGCTAAAAAAAGTAAAGGTGCAATTCTTGATCTTACAAAATGGTCTGAAAAAATTGCCTCTATTTCTAAAGATCAGCAAAAAGATTTTTTAAGCTATTGCTCATATCTTATTAGAGAAGCCATGTTGATAAGCTATAGTTCCAAGAATTTGGGATCTTTTTCTTCAAATACAGATTTTAAAATTGATAAACTTTCCCCTTTTATACACAGCTCTAATCTTATTGAAATAATATCATTAATAGAAGATTGTCATTATTCAATTTCAAGAAATGTAAATTCTAAAATAGTGTTCACCAATTTTGCTATTACCCTTACTAAACTTATAAATAAAGAAGAGATTTAGTCTTTCGTAAAGACGTAGAAGGATGAGGAATAGTTAGTAGAAAAAAATGCGAAAAGGTTTGATAATAACCCTATAATCAATCCATTCAATGTGCCAAATGGATTATTCCTGTTTTTCTCTGATAAAATAGAAACATAAAAAGAATCAAAAATTAATGGTTTCCTATAATTATAAACAAAACCTTGCTTTTCTATAAAGTTAATTAAGCTTTCATGATTAAAATGATAGAGATGACGAGGGACATCGAAGCCTGCCCAACACTCTTTGTAGTGCTTTGAGTCAAAGCTATCGATATTTGGTACAGCAATTACCAAAGATCCTTTGTTTTTTATAGAATTATAAATGGCTTTAATCGATGAATCTAGATCTGGTATATGCTCAATTACATGCCACATCATTATCGTATCTATCTGATTTTCAAGTGTTTGATAACTATTCGGCTCTGATTCATCTAATTTCTTTACAAGGGGGTCGTAGGTCATTGTTTTGATCTGTAGTTGGTTTAAATATTCTGCAAACCTACCATCTCCTGAACCATAATCTAAAACTATCTTGTTTTTGTTAATGTGATTTTTTAGATTCTTTAATTTGTATCTAAACATGATCTTTTGAACAAATAAATATAAAAAGCCAAAAAAACCCTTTTTTTCTTTATGCGGAATATATTTTTCAGACAAGTAATAATACTCATGGTTATGATTCTTATCTAAAAAGGTCCAAACTATTCCAGAATTATTGTCTTTATATAGTTGAAAAAGATCACCTGACTTTATATAGTCTTTTACTTTAAAGTGTTTATGGTCTTTTTTAAAGATCTGTTTCACGTGGAACAATTATCTACCCATCTTAACCAAAAGAACGCTAATATCACTTGGATTAATACCGCTAATTCTCGAGGCTTGGGATAAGGTGCTTGGTTTAATAGAGTTTAATTTTTCTTTTGCCTCAAAAGATAATGAAGCAAGAGAGTCATAATCAAAGTGTTTTGGGATTTTAATGTCCTCTAACCTCTGTAGCTTGTCAGCATTATTTTTTTCTTTTTCAATGTACCCCCTATATTTTATCTGAATTTCTGCCTGCTCGATAATTTCAACATCTAGAGAATTCTTTTCAATGTAATCTTTAACAGAAGCTAAAGAGATCATATGATCTTTTTTAATATTAGGCCTAGCATACATTTTAGCCAGTTTGGCTTTTTGAGGAACAGCCTCGTAGCCTACAGATTCTAATATCGGGTTGACTTCATCTAATTCATAGCTTGTTTTTTCAAAGAATTCTACATAGTCTTTGACTTTGTCTTGTTTATTCTGTACTCTATCAAATCTTTTTTTAGATGCAAGGCCAATATTAAAGGACTTTTCTGTTAGTCTTATATCAGCATTATCTTGTCTTAAAAGAGTTCTATACTCAGCTCGTGAGGTAAACATTCTGTAAGGTTCTTCTGTTCCTTTCGTAATTAGATCATCAATTAATACTCCAATATAAGCTTCGCTCCTTGTAAGAACCAATGAATCTTTTGAAAAAACTTTTGCAGCGGCATTAATCCCTGACATCAATCCTTGTGCTGCAGCTTCTTCATAACCTGTTGTTCCGTTAATTTGTCCAGCAAAAAATAAATTCTCTATAATTTTTGTTTCAAGTGTTAAGGTTAACTGAGTTGGGGGGAAGTAATCATACTCAATTGCATAACCTGGTCTGAAAAATTTTACATTTTCAAAACCTGGTATTTTTTTAATTGCTGAATATTGAACATCCTCAGGCATTGATGTAGAAAAACCGTTTACATATACCTCAACAGTATTAAGACCCTCAGGCTCAACAAAAATTTGATGACGATCTTTATCTGAAAACCTATGAATTTTATCTTCAATTGATGGACAGTATCTTGGACCTGTGCTGTTAATTTTTCCGTTAAACATTGGCGATCTATCAAAAGAATCTGCCATAATATCGTGGACATCTGAATTTGTATAGGTTATGTAACAACTCGTTTGATCTTCAAGAGGTTTAATCTCCTCAAGAAAACTAAATTTTGCCGGCATTTCATCCCCTGGCTGTTCCTCCATTACGGAATAATCTAGAGATCGTCCATCTACTCTGGGTGGGGTACCTGTTTTCATCCTTCCTGAAACAAAACCATATGACTCAAGGTCAGACGTTATTCCTGTAGAAGACTTCTCTCCAACCCTTCCGCCTCCAAAGTTTTTTTCTCCAACATGGATTAATCCATTTAAAAAAGTACCGTTGGTTAAAATAACCGTTTTAGAAAAAATATTATTACCAAGACCTGTTTTAACCCCCTTAATTTTATTGTTTTCAACTATCAACCCAACAACCATGTCCTGATAAAAATCTAAATTAGGAGTCCTCTCTAGCATCTCCCTCCATTTTAATGCAAATTGAGCTCTATCAGACTGAACTCTTGGGCTCCACATAGCTGGACCTTTAGATTTATTAAGCATCTTGAATTGAATCGCAGTTAAATCAGAAACAACCCCACTGTATCCTCCAAGTGCATCAATTTCTCTCACAATCTGACCTTTGGCAATACCCCCCATAGCAGGATTACATGACATTTGGCCAATGGTTTGAAGGTTCATTGTTACAAGAAGTGTCTTTGCTCCAAGATTTGCTGATGCGGCTGCAGCCTCTGCTCCCGCATGGCCACCCCCTACAACTATAACATCATATTTAGATTCAAACATAATTTATGTTTCACGTGAAACAGCAAAGATAAACTCTTCTTCTTTTTTTCTCATTATCGCCTTCTCCTCAAGCGTATTATCTTTATAACCCATGCAATGTAACAAACCATGGGAAAGAAGTCTAAAAGACTCATTTTCAATACTTTGCATGTTTTCAGAGGCATTTTTGATCATCATTTCACTTGAAATAAAAACCTCTGCAATTATTGTTTTTGATTCAGAGTAATCAAAGGTAATTATATCGGTATCGGTGTCATGATTTAAAAAATCTTTATTTAGAGAGGACATCTTCTCTGAATCGACAAAATTATACTCAAGTCTGTCAATTTTAAACCCCTCTTCTGTTGCAAAATCAATTAGCTTTTGTGATACACGCTTAGTATCAAAAAGCTTATTTTTTGCTCCATTTATTTTAATATCATGCATAATTTGACAAATATAAATCAATTATAGGGTATAATTTCTAAAACGTTGAATATGGTGTTATATTTGAACTATGAGAGAAAGAGCAAGGTTTGCGCCAAGTCCAACCGGCCCCTTACATATTGGAGGAGTAAGAACGGCTCTTTTTAATTATTTGATAGCCAAAAAAAGCAAAGGCAAATTCATTTTAAGAATTGAAGACACTGACAGCAAGAGAACTGTCGATGGTGCTGAGAAACATATAATTGATTCTCTTGAATGGCTGGGCCTTCAGGTTGACGAAGGTCCTATTAGACAGAGTAAAAGATCACAGCTTTATAAAAAACATGTAGACAAATTGTTAAAGCAAGGATATGCTTACTACGCATTTGACTCGCAAGAAGATCTAAATAGCGCTAGAGAGGCTGGGGGAATAGATTTTAAATACAATGTAAAAACAAGAATGAAGCTCAGTAACTCTTTTACAGTGTCTGAAGAAGAAAGGAAAAAAAGAGTAGAAGAGGGTAGGTATGTGGTAAGGCTGGCTATTCCAGAAAATAAAAAAATATCTGCTTACGATGAGATACGCGGAGAATTAAATTTTGATTCCAATGAACTAGAAGATAAAGTTATTCTTAAGTCTGATGGAATGCCAACCTATCATTTAGCAAATGTTGTTGACGATAATGATATGAAAATAACATCAGTGGTTAGAGGTGAAGAATGGCTCTCATCGCTTCCTGTTCATTATCTACTTTATGAGTTTTTTGGATGGAAGCCTCCTAAATTTTATCACCTCCCTTTAATTTTAAAAACTAGTGGAGCGGGGAAGCTTTCAAAAAGAGATGCAGACGAACAGGGGCACCCTATTTTTGCTGTTAAATGGGAAGACTCTGATGGATTTAAAGAACACGGTTTCATTCCTGAGGGTCTTAATAATTACCTGGCACTTCTGGGCTGGAGCAACAAAGAAGAAAGGGAGAAGTACACAATGGAAGAACTGGTTGAGTCTTTTAATTATGAGGAAATAAACAAATCAGGAGCTCGTTTTGATTTTAAAAAAGCGCTATGGATTAATCACCTGCACTTAAAAGATCTTGAATCTAAAAGAATATTAGATCTCTCTGAACAAACAAAAAAATTGTTGGTTGAAAGATATAGCGAGCCAGAAGCTATAGAGATTATTGGGTTAGTTAAAGAGAGATTAAACACCACCAAAGACATTGACAAAGAGCTTTCAGTTTTTATTAAGCAGCCTAAGGAAATTGATGTGTCAGCAATTGAAAAAATTAACAGAGAGGTAATATTTAGTGTTTTAAATTTTTGTAAATTAAATAACGAGTTTATTAACAGTTCTTCGGAACTTAAAAATGAGCTTATGAAGTTTGGGGCAGAAAACGATATTTCTTTTGGAAATATTATGAAAACGCTAAGACTTTCCTTGGTTGGAAGTCTTTCTGGACCTGATTTATTTAAGATTATAGATTTTATTGGACCAGAGGAAACACTTCAAAGAATTGAAAACTTAATTAACAAAATTTAACTATGAGCATATTTACAACACCCTTAATAATATTATTTCTTTTTTTCGTCCTTATCTCAACCATCTTTATTGTAAGACAACAATCAGCCGCAATAGTTGAGAGGTTTGGTAAATTTCAATCTGTTAGAAAACCTGGAATTCAGGTTAAAATTCCTTTGGTTGATAGAATCGCTGGAAGACTAAGCTTGAAGGTTTTACAGCTTGATGTGGTTGTTGAAACGAAAACTAGTGATGACGTGTTTGTTAAGCTTAAAGTTTCTGTTCAATATAGGGTGGTAGAATCAAAAGTTTTTGATGCCTTTTATAAACTAGACTTTCCGCAAGATCAAATCACATCATATGTATTTGATTTAATTCGTTCACAGGTTCCAAAAATGAAGCTTGATGATGTTTTTTCAAAACAAGACGACATAGCTGTTGCTGTGAAACAATCATTAGGAGATGCTATGGAAGAATATGGATACTTTATTGTTAAAGCACTTGTTACAGATATCGAGCCGGACGCTGAGGTTAAAAGAGCAATGAACAGAATTAATGCAGCTGATAGAGAAAAAACAGCTGCTCAATATGAAGGAGATGCTGCAAGAATTTTAATTGTAGAAAAGGCAAAAGCTGAAGCTGAAAGCAAAAGACTTCAGGGGCAAGGTATTGCAGACCAGAGAAGGGAAATAGCTAAAGGTATTGAGGACTCAGTTGGAACTTTAGGGTCGGTTGGGATAAACTCGCAAGAAGCTTCAGCATTAATAGTTGTTACACAACACTATGATACACTACAGTCAATTGGTGGGGAAACTAACTCTAATTTAATCCTTCTTCCTAATTCACCACAAGCTGGAAGCACAATGCTAAATGATATGGTTGCTGCTTTTACAGCTAGTAGCAAAATTGGGGAGGCAATGCAAAAAGAAAACATAAAGTCTGCTAAGAATGATATGGGGGAAGTTAAGCAAGAACCTCCTCAGTTTGATGATCCTCCTGTAGACAATTTTGAAGGTGAGGATGAGCTAGTTTAACTATTTCTTCCATCCGTCTCTTAACCCTACTGTTTTGTTAAACTCTAGGGTTTTTTTATTGTTAGTTCTAACGAAATATCCTAATCTTTGAAACTGGAAGTGGTCTCCGTCTTTTGCACTAGCAAGATAAGGCTCTACTTTTGCGCTTTTTATTTCTAAGGAGTTTTCGTTAACCTCGCTTAAAAGATCTTGAGATTTTCCTGGCTCAGCAACCTTAAAAAGTCTATCGTAAATATTTATAGTTGCTTCCACAGCTGTTTCTGCAGAAACCCAATGAATGGTAGCCTTTACCTTTCTATTGCTCTCTTCTGTATTTGTTCCGCTTTTACTTTTTTCATCATACTCACACTCAACTTCCGTAATTTGACCTTTTTCGTTTTTGATGATGTTTTTTGCTTTAATTATATATGCATTTTTAAGCCTTACTTCCTCTCCAAGTGAAAGCCTAAAAAAACCTTCTTCTGGATTTTCTTGAAAATCTTCTCTTTCGATGTAAATGTTCTTTGAGAACAAAACCTCTCTTTTTCCTTGACCTGGCTTTTGGGGGTTTATATCAAAGTTTACGCTCTCCTCTTTATTTTCCTTGTAGTTTATAATTGAGATTTTTAAAGGGTCTAAAACAGCCATAGCTCTTGGCGCCTCCTCATTCAAGTGTGTCCTTACACAAAACTCTAATAAAGAAACGTCAATTACGTTTTCTCTTTTTGAAATTCCAACTGTTAAAGCAAATGATTTTAAAGATTCTGGAGTGTAGCCTCTGTTTCTTAAACCAGAAATTGTTGGCATTCTTGGGTCATCCCAACCATCAACAAACCCCTCTTCTACAAGTTTTGCAAGGTTCCGTTTGCTTGTTATGGTATAAGACAGGTTAAGCCTTGAAAACTCTCTTTGTTTTGGTCTAATCCCCTCTAAAGGACTAATGGAGTCTAAAAACCAATCGTAGAGCTCGCGGTGTGGCTCAAATTCGAGAGTACATAATGAATGTGATACCTGTTCTATGTAATCTGACTCTCCGTGTGTCCAGTCATACATAGGGTATATCTTCCATCTGTCTCCTGTTCTATGGTGGTTTGAATCCATTACTCTATAAATAACCGGGTCTCTCATTAACATGTTTGGTGAAGACATGTTAATTTTTGCTCTTAATACATGTTCTCCTTGTTTGTGTTCTCCATTGTACATTTCTTTAAAGACCTTAAGACTTTCTTCTTTGTCCCTATCCCTATGGGGGCTTGCTTTTCCTTCTTTTGTAGGGGTCCCTTTTTGGTTTGCTATATCCTCAGATGATTGCGAGTCAATGTAAGCAAGATCTTTTTCTATAAGCACAAGCGCCCAATTATAAAGCTGTTCAAAATAATCAGAAGCATAGCACTCTTTATTCCACTTATATCCAAGCCAAAGAATATCATTTTTGATAGCATCAACATACTCTTTTGCCTCTTTTTCTGGGTTTGTATCATCAAACCTGAGGTTTACCGGGGCTCCGTATTTTTCTCCAAGATTAAAGTTTAAACAAATTGCTTTAAGATGGCCGATGTGAAGATAACCGTTTGGCTCTGGAGGAAACCTAAACCTTAGGTCGTCTTTTTTAAACCCCCTAGAAATATCTCCGTCTATAATTTGCTCTATAAAGTTTGGGCCTTTTTTCTTCACTTTTTCAAAGATATTGAAAAGGTTGATAGATTGTTTGCTTGGTTTTATATCTTTGGAAATATTTTGTCAAAAATATCTGTAAATAACGCTTGGTTTTATTCTTACCACGGTTGTCTTAGTGAAGAAACGATTGTTGGCGGGGAGTACTTGGTTAATGCCTCAGTAGAGCTTGACACTTCGAAAGCAGAATCAAATGATAGTATTGAAAACACAGTTGACTATGTTGATGTTTACAACGCGATAAAGAAAGAAATGGACACTCCCTCCAAATTATTAGAGGTTGTTATGAAAAGGATTATTTCTTCTATAAATAAGCTTGACAAAAACATTGTCTCTGTTGATGTGAGTATTAAAAAAGTCAACCCTCCTATTGGTGGCTGTGTAGATTCTGTAGAATTAAGAAAAAAAGTTTAATCTTTTTTCTATTTTTGCAGACTAATGGCATTGTGGCCGAGTGGCTAGGCGGAGCTCTGCAAAAGCTTTTACAGCGGTTCGAATCCGCTCGATGCCTCAAG
>ENA-OSEY01000094-OSEY01000094.1-marine-metagenome-genome-assembly--contig:-NODE-94-length-59907-cov-4.763430_pt1 | contig 59907 bp, 79 predicted proteins | sample MGYA00248465_ERZ534230 | MGnify/ENA primary metagenome ERZ534230 (study PRJEB26409, sample SAMN06344110) | marine metagenome | isolation source: Sea water from surface | place: Atlantic Ocean:Southern... | reverse complement strand
TGGCCAGGATCGGGCTGGCCGCCGCAATCACCTTCTTGGTGGGCGGATTGCTGTTGGCCGGCGTGCTCGGTTTGGCGATGGTCTGGCTGATTCAGTTGCTGTTCTGATCAGCTCTGCCGAGATCAGTTTCGTGATTTCACCACCGTCATGCCGACGGGGGCCAGGGCAATCAAAGCCAGCTTGATGTGCTGAATGCCGAAGGGAATGCCGATGATCGTGACAAAACAGGCCAAGGCGCTGCTGAGGTGACCCAGGGCCAACCACCAGCCGGCCACAAGGAACCAGATCACATTGCCGAGTGCACCCAGGGGGCCCGTTCCCAGATCGCCACGTCCCCTGAGCTGACGCCGGTTCATGGCCTCGGAGCCGAAGGGCCAGAGCGAGAAACAGCCGATCACCCAGCACGAACGCGCCCAGGGCAGGCCAACGATGCTGATCGCGCAGATCAATGCGGCCAGCCACCAGGCCAGAGCCATGGGCAGTCCGCCGAGAACAACCCAGAGGAGGTTGAGGAGCATCGAAAGCATGTCTCCATTGTCACGGCACGCCCGATGTTCGTTCGTTAAATTCTGTAAAAGATGTTTGACCAGGTATGCCGGGCTGTTTCGGGATTGTTGGTTGTGGATATGTCGGTTCTGCTGTTGCAGCCCATCTCAGGCACCAAGGCCATGAGGTTGTCGGCACCACCACAAGCCCCGGACGACTGGCTGAACTCTGCGATCTGGTTGACCACCCCCGTCTTTACAGCGCGGACGACCCGATGGCGGACACCAGCTTCCTGGATCGGCTTGATGGCGTTCTGATTGCGATGGCCCCCACCACCGCCACCTTTGAAGAGGATCAATACGAGAAGGTCTATGGCCAAGCGGTGCCGGCCCTGGTGGATGCCATCCGTCAACGGCAGGGGCGTAAGCCGCTGCATGTGGCGTACCTGAGCAGCGCAGGCGTTTATGGGGATCAGTCCGGTGCGATCTGCAATGAACTGACGCCCCCGGATTGTTCCAACAATGCGAACGCTCTTCTGGCCAGCGCCGAGAGCTGCATTCTTGCGTTGAACGACGCCTCAACCCAGGCCTGCGTGCTGCGGCTTGGTGGGATCTACGGTCCCGGTAAGGACATCCCGTCGTACATCCGCAGCGCTGCTGGACAGTCGGTTCGCAAGAACGGTAATCACATCAACGCCTGGGTTCATCTGCACGACATCATCCGTGGCGTTGATTTCGCCTTCGGCCGGCGGCTCCAAGGCATCTACAACCTTGTGGATGATCTCCAGTTCACCCGGCGTCAGCTCTCCAATGCTCTGTGTGATGACTTTGGATTGCCTCCCGTGATCTGGGACAACCATGATCGACCTGGCGCCCGTGTCTTCAATGCCCGTGTCAGCAACGCCCGGTTGCGTGAGATCGGATTTCAGCCCAGCGTCAGCTCCATGCTCGAACCTGTGGCAGCTTGAGCTCTGCATCAGCTAGCGGCCGAGTATTCCTTCTGCGGCTGATTTGATTTTTCGATACAGATTGCCTGAATTTCTCTCATATTGCATTGACCGTGTAAAGCAGGATTGCGGGATCCACAGTCAACTTGTTGTGTTGATTAGACCCTCCGCATTCATCGCGGCGGTGCTGTGAAAGACGAGTCGTTCTGCATCGAATTTGCATCCTCCCTGGCATTGATGCTGCTGGAGCTCAATGCAGAACTGCTCGAGCTTGCTGATGAAGCCTCCAACGTCACAGCAGAAGTTTCTGTTGTTGAGCTTGAGCGTGCCTGCTGATGTTGGCTCGCATTCGTGCCGTCTTTGCTGACGCTCAAACGGAAGGTTTGGATCAGCTGTACGACGTCATCAATGCGGCACGTGATCTTGCACCGGATTCAGATTTTCAAGCCTGCTACGACCTCGTGATGGCATCCGGTGGCCCTGAAGTGGAGATCTGGATCAACTTCACGGTGACCACTGCCACCCGCTTCGATCTTGATGATCAACCGGAGCCGGAACAGTTTCTTTCCGTTCTCGAGGAATGTTGTGATGCCCGTCGGGAACAGCAGAGGGTTCAGCCCTCGGAATAGCGCAGGGCTTTGAGGCCCATCACCAGATGGGTGCGAAAACTTCCCAGCGCCATCACCTGCTTGGGTGATCGCGTGTCGCTCACGGCATCGCCCTGGCTTTCAATCCAATGCAGCAGCTCCTGGGTTTGGTCGGCCCATGCACTCAGTGCGGCGCGCAGCAGTTCGTCATCGCTGAGTCGTCCTTCAGGAACGGCAGATGGATCCGCCGCCGCTCTCAGCAAGGCGTTGAGTTGCTGATGGCTCAGCGCGTCAGGAACAAAAGGATCAGGATCGATGCTTAAGAAAATCTATAGGCGTGTCTTGACGGTAGTTCAGAGGTATCGGTTGCGACCACCCGTGTTTTGGCTCATTGCCTCAGCGTGATGGAACTTGATCCGGGTCAACGCTCAGGCCGCGTGTGGCTAGGGCCAGGCGCCGGGCTGCCAACAGGGCGGGATAGGCCAGTGCTGAGCGTTGGTTGTCAGCGAACAGCCTGGCCAGGAGCCTCAGCAGGGGATCACTGGGCTTCATGCGCCGGCTGAGTTCTGCAATGGCTTCACTGCCATGCCACTTTTGTTCTCCTTCGATCAGAACGGCGCCATTGCGCAGTGGCAGTCCGAGGGTATTGAGCTCGCGACGCAGGTCGTGATCGGCGCGTCCGTCAACAATGCGCAGGTTGGGTACACCCGCCTGGAGCTCACTGCGCAGGGCGAACTCCCGACAGAATGGGCACCCGCCGTCGTAGATGAGGGTTAACAGCATTGCTGAATTCTGTCGCGAAAGGCTTAGGTCTGGCGTTGTTGTTGCTCTGCTGGTTGTTGGTGGCGCCCCAGCCCTCATGGGCGGATTGGGTTTGTGATGGGGATCGACTCAGTGTTGAGATCACACGGGGAGCTGTTGATCTCACCGGTCTGGCGGAGGGCATTCCCAACACATTGGAGGGAACCCTGCCTGGGGATGGTGTTCTGCTGCACTGGCGCGATCTCGACTTGCAACTTCCGCGCACCAACAATGCAGGTGCCCCCAGTTACACCGATGGCCGTTGGTGGTGGCGTGTTGTTGATGAATCAGCGCCGGAATTCTGGGAGCGCCGCGGCACGGTGATCCGTCACCAATGTGAACTGATCTGAGCCTTCATCCTTCTACCGTCGTTTTCGCTGGCGTCGGTTGGCCTTGCGGGTTCCTCCATAGCGATAACCGGCTTGGTCGCGAAAGTTCGGCCAGCAGGTTTCGCACACCAGAATCCAGTCCGCGAGTTGTGCACTGCAGACCCGGAAATGCACGTCACCCGGCTGTCTGCAGTGCTCGCAACAGAAACTTTTGTTTTTCCACAGTTTTTCAGCCGACCCATCCGGCGGATTGGGGCCTTCATGCTTCCGCTGAGGATTTTTTGCTTGGTTCACAGCAGAAGGCGCTTCGTTGCCACTTGAGGCGTTTTCAGAATCACTGATGCGTTTGTTGCTTGAAATCAACGGCCAGCACAGCATTCTTCACAATGAACGGCAGGATTTGCGGAGGAGCTGTTGAGCGTCTGAGACGTGTTTTCCACGCCGATCGCCAAAACCACTGTGCTCGCCGGGATCACCTGTTTCAGCCCTGTGGAAAAGCTGTGTATAACTCTACGAATCGCTTGGAACTTGGGCGTTGATGGAGGCTTTTAGGGCGGCCATCTCGTGGGCGGTGAGGTGAGCTTCGACGGCCTCAGGGGTGTTGTTCAGATAGTGGATCCATGCCTCGTAGCACTGTTGTTGCGTTTCCATGGTGTTCTGATCTTCACCATCCCTGGCGCTGACCAGAAGCTCTTCAATCCTGGCCAGCCGCGCTTCGATCCGGCTCAAGCGGCTGGCGATGGCCTCGTTCTCTTGCGACACCTGCGGGTGGGCGGTTGCTGCCGTGATTGTTGCCGAGGGCACCTGGGTTGACGCTGTAGTACAAGCGCACTAAAACAGATGTACTGCTCCGTAGCTCATGTCTGCCAGTTCTCCCTACGCCCCCTTCCGCGCTGATGAGTGGATGCGCCATTCCTTGATCCGGCCCCGCAAGGCGTTTCCGGCAGCGGCTTCGGCCACGGTTTCTGCAACGACGAAACCTCGCGCCAGGTCATCCGGTCCTGCTCGCGCTTGTGAGGCTGTGCAGGGTGAGCTCTTCCTCTTTCCTGTTGTGATCTGCTGAGCCTTGGCCTCTGCGACAAACGTTTGCGGGAGTCGCTGTTTGGTCCCTGTTCTGTCAGGGTATCCAATGGTTTTTGTTGCCACACCATGCTGTTGTTTGCTTCCCAGACAGCTCCAGGCGGTCCAACCGTCATCCTTCCTGCCCTGTTGATTACTGGGCTTCTTGTTGCAGCATCCCAGGCTTTCGTTCCCAAGGGCGGCGACAACAGCTGAGCTCTGCTGTTCGCTTATCGAAGGGCTGAGAGAACATCAGCCCCGAAAGCATTGGCATCAAATCCTGCCTTGTTCGGTGTCTGTCCCAGACGCACGATCACAGCGCGCTGGGATGGAGCAATCAGCAGAAGTTGTCCCTGGTAGCCCTCCGCTGAAAAGCTGTTGTTGGGGAGATCAGGCCGAGATTTGCGGCGGCTGAGCCACCAATGCGCTCCATATCCCTTCTTGGATCCTCGCGACGCCGTTCGCGCCCGCTGAACCCAGTTCGCGGGCAGAAGTTGTTTGCCGTTCCATCGGCCCTGATCCAGATAAAGCTGGCCAAATCGGGCCCAATCGCGTCCGCTGGCCCAGGCCAGCGATGAGCCCACCAAAGTTCCGCTGTTGTCGCTTTCCAGCACAGCCGTCGTCATGCCCAGGGGTGCGAACAAAGCCCGCGAGGGAAAGGCCCAGTAGTCCTGATCGTCGTTGATGGCGTGCCTCAGGATCCGGCTGAGAATGTTGGTGGTTCCGGATGAGTAGCTCCACTTTTTGCCTGGTTTTTTGATGAGGGGCTGGCTGGCGGCGAACCTTGCCATGTCGGCTTCCTGGGTGAGCATTTGCACCAGATCTGAGTTCAGGGCTCCCGTCGATTCCTCAAAGGCCAGCCCGCTGTTCATCCGCAGCAGTTGATCGAGGCTGATTCGTCGACGTGGGTCCTCTGGATCGCTCCACTCGGGCACGCTCGGCGGCTTGTCCGGATCCAGAATTCCTTTGTGGACGGCAAGTCCGATCAGGGCATGAGTGATGCTTTTGCTCATCGACCAGCCGATCAGGGGCATGTTCGGCTGAATGCCTTCGGCGTAGCGCTCAGCGATCACCCAGCCGTCCTGCACCACCACAACGGCACGGGTTCGTTTGGGTGCAAGTGGCTCGTTTTCCTCAAAGGCGCGATCGAGAACATCGTTCAGCGCCTGGCGATCGATCTCCGGTGGCTCTGCAGGAGCCATGTCGACCAGGCGCCAGGGACCTCCGCTTGACTTGGGATCTCTGTTGCCTGGGGTGGCCTGGCGGAACAACCGTGGCGATGGCTGCCCGTTCATCCGCCAGGTGCAGCCCCGTTCTCCGTTCTGAACGGCTTCAGAGCGGAACAGTCCGAACAGGGCGCTGGCTTCAACGCGCCCAGCCCCGGGTTCGATCCTGGTTTGGATCAGCCCCTGGCCGGCGGCCAGATCTTCCCTGAGCATCCGATTTGGATCCATTCCAGCCATGAGCACACCGCTGCAGAGCTGTTTGGCGCTGAAGCTCGTGCCCGCCCTGGCGAGGTTGGTCAGGTTCTGCAACGGAGGTTCCAGGGCTGCCCCGGCGCTGAAGGTCACTGCTGCAGCGGAGAACAAGGCAGTGCGCAACTGGTTCTTCGTCACCCTCAACAGCCCATGAAAAAAGCGGGGATGCTCCCCGCTTCAATCATCGGTGCATGTTTGGCTTCAGTACACGTCGTAGCTGACGCCGCGGTAACGCAGTTCCCGCCCGCCGGTTGGGTGCTGCTGCGGATCAATCGGTTCGTAGGTGACGCCGCGATAGCGCAGCAGCTTGGTTGTGGTTCCCACCGGGGTGTGCACCCGGTCGGTGTGGCCTTGGTGGCGGAAGGCACGTGCCATCTGTGTTCTGGCCGATTCGATGGCCTGGTTGCGCACAGTCCGTGCCTTGATCAGTTGAAGGGTGTTCATCTCTCTCTTGCGCGGTGCCCACACCCCCGTTGCCTGGCGTGGAACTGACTGCGGCCTGTGATTGAGGCTCAACGTGACTTCACCATAGCCTCAAACTGTATCAACAGCTACTATTTTGCTGCCTTGTTCGGGGCGTGTTGTCAGCATTGGCGTGAGTGAAGGTGGCGCATGTCTGGGGCAGTACCTCTGGTGTGCATCTGCGGCCCGTCCGCGGCCGGCAAAACAACCTTCGCGGCCCATCTGGCTGAGCAGCTGCGTGCCAGGGGGCACCAGCCACTGCTGATCTCCTGCGACGACTACTACCGCAGTGGTTGGTCGCCCAACTCGCGCTACGGCTTCGACACGGTGGATGCCATTGATGCGGATCAGTTGAGGTTGCAGCTCAGCGCTGTTCGCTACCGGCAGCTCGATTCCCTGCGCAGCTACGACATGCGCAGCCGCAAGGTCAGCTCCAGGTTGTTGCAGCAGTCCTATGACTTGGTTCTGGTGGAAGGCTCCTACGGGCCGCAACATCTGTTGGAGTCTGTGCCGATTTCGCTGGTGGTGTACATCGAAACGCCTCTTCTGCAGCGGTTGGTTCAACGCCTCAGGCGTGATGTGCGCGACAGGCAGCGGCCGGCTTTGTACGTGATTCGCCAGATGCTGTGCGAGATGTTGCCGGGTGAGCGACGCTTCATTCACCCTTTGAAACGCCGTGCGGACGTGGTCGTTCGAGGCTACGCCTGGGATCTGGAGCCCGTTCTCAGCAGAATCGGCTAGCCGCAGTGGCCCGTGGTTCGACGAACTGAATCAACGGGTCTGCGCTTTGCGGCGGGATAAGAGCCGCGAAATTTTCGCCATCCATCGACCCGGTGCAGCTTGTTCTGTCGAAAGAACCAGCGTTCTTTGCCTGGCAGAAGCATGGCTAGGGCTTGAATGTTCCGACAATGCCCAGCGGTAATCCCCATAAAGGATCGGGGCTTGCCTGGTGATGATTGAGCCAACAACTGCTGGCGAAGCTGACGTTGAGTGCGCAACAGCGTTCAAGTCACCTTTCTGCACCATGGCCCAACCAGGCCAAGCTCTGCCAGCGGCCATTTCACTTCAACCGGAGGATGTTCATCCACTGCTCATCAATGGGGGAGTCGCAAGTGGTGCTTGGGGTGTTCAGGTCAACCAGCGGTTACGGGTTCAGACCTTGTTCCCTTCGTCGTCCCAGTACTCGATCCTGTTCACTTCAAGGGTGTCCTTTTTGAGTTTGGCGGCGATCTCCTTGGCCCTCGCCCTCAGGTACAACTCATCGGTGACCAGGCTTTGGTAAACGATCTCCTCCAGCGTTTCTGCTGGGGCTTCCGAGACGATCTGCTTCACGTCGTCCTTGCTCAGCTTCACGTCAGTTCGGATGCTGACGGTCTGCTCGAAGTTGAACTCGATTTCGTTGATGACCGATTCCATGGGCTTTCCTGCAGACAAAAAGAAACCCCCGCCGAAGGCAGGGGTTTCAAAACGACTCGCAGGAGTGTGTCCTTGTTTCCACCCTTTGAGGCGTTTTTCCTCACAAATCCAACATGCCAATCCAATGCGTGGGCTGGGGTTGCTGATGGACAGCCTCGCAGTTGGCCCCAGCGACCTCTCTCAAAGTTCAACTGCGTCCCCCCAGGCCGGTGATGCAAGCCGCTTCCAGCCCTGGGTCTGCAAGGACGCCCAGAGTTGTTCTGCTTCGGCCTTTCGCAGATGTCGGCGTTCCTTCAGTAGGGGAGGGCCATCCGGCAGTCGACGGCCTCTGTCGATGAAGACCTTCGGCTCGTTGATCCATCTCTTCTGATCCCGGTGGAATCGCCAGATCCAGCAATCGTCGCTGTCGATCAGCCAGCCCTCTCCCATGACCAAGCTGCAAGTACACCTGTACTAGCAAGGGTGGGCGCGGGCGGTCAAGTCGTCTTCAATCGCCCGGTCTGGGCCAAAAAAAGGAGCAGGCCCCTCAGCCCGCCCCCTCCGTGACGCATCGAAAGCGCCACTGCTTTCAAGCTGCACTGCCCATGACGCTGGCGCTTTGGCGGGTATCGATCCGCACGTTTTTAGGCATTACTGCTTAGTAAGAGCTGTTCTCATTCGCGTGATGATTCCCTCGGCGCGAGCATCACTGCCAACGCTTCGGGGAGATGAACGAGCGCAGGTTCCCTCGCCTGCGCCTCCCCCTCCCATGCAAGGGACGACATTGCAGGTCCAGCTTTCCTGGCTCGGATGGTCTGATTCAGCTATCACCCCTTCAGGACCTTCCACGTCATGGCCTCTTTCAACATCAGCATCGAGGGTGGTGCCAGCTTTGCCTGCCCTGATGACACGTACATCCTCGATGCGGCTGAGGAGGCCGGTGTTGATCTGCCCTATTCCTGCCGGGCAGGCGCCTGTTCAACCTGCGCCGGCCGTTTGGTGAGTGGCTCTGTGGATCAGACCGATCAGAGCTTTCTCGATGAAGATCAGATGGGTCAGGGGTTTGCCCTCCTTTGTGTGAGCTATCCCACCGCTGATTGCGTGATCAAGGCCAACGCTGAAGAGCACTTGTCTTGATCAGGGCTTGCGGGTGATCACAGGACGCCGCCGTTTTGGATAAAGCTCACGGCACATGGGGCAGACGGTGCCGTCGCAGCCCCTTGCCGTGCAGAACTCACGGCCCCAGAAGATGATCTGCAGGTGCAGCTTGTTCCAGTGCTCCTTGGGGAAGAGGCGCTTGAGGTCCTGCTCTGTGCGCGCCACACTGCTGCCGTCGCTCAAGCCCCAGCGCTGTGCCAGCCGGTGGATATGGGTGTCGACGGGGAAGGCGGGCACGCCGAAGGCCTGGGCCATCACCACGCTGGCTGTCTTGTGCCCCACGCCGGGTAACGCCTCGAGTTCCTCAAAGCTCTGGGGTACGTCGCCGTCGTAGGCCGCCACCAGGATCTGGGCGAGGCGGCGCACGTTTCTGGCCTTGGTTTTGGCCAACCCGAGCTGCCGGATGAACGCCAGGATCTGCTCCTCCTCGAGTGCTGCCATGGCAGCGGGTGTCGGTCCGGCGGCAAACAGCGCCGGCGTCACCTCATTCACCTTCTTGTCGGTGCACTGGGCACTCAACAGAACAGCGATCAGCAGGGTGAAGGGATCACTGTGATCCAGGGGGACCGGTGTTTCCGGGTACTGCTCGTGGAGGCGCTGCAGGATCACCTCCACTCGCTCAGACCTGCGCACGGGTGTTCAGTGAGTCAGGTGATCTTGGCGCTTCGGCGATTGCATCGCTTCGTTGCAGCGTTTCCCTGCCGCTGCCGCAGTTGTTTTAGGACCAACAGGTGCGATCCTTGATCAGGCCAGATTTGTCTTCATTGCACCTGTTGAGCTGGAAACGTTCGGCGGCCGTGCTGCTGGTTGTGATGGGTGTGTTGCTCGCCTCCTGCCGCAGTCGAGACAAGAACATCGCCGCGGATTCCCGCCCCCAGGTGCTCACCACCTTCACGGTGTTGGCTGATCTGGCCAGAAATGTGGCGGGTGATCGGATGCAGGTGGCTTCGATCGTCAAGCCCGGGGCCGAGATTCACGGTTATCAACCCACCCCCAGTGACATCGAGCGCGCCAGCAAGGCGGACCTGATTGTTGAGAACGGGTTGGGGCTGGAGTTGTGGGCCCAGCGTTTCACGGCTGCAGCGGGGGACGTGCCCACCATCACACTTTCGGAGGGGATGGAGCCTCTGCTGATCACGGAGGACGCCTATTCCGGTAAGCCCAATCCCCATGCCTGGATGTCCCCCCAGCGCACGATGGGCTACGTGGACCATCTGGAGCGGGCCTTCAGCCAACTCGATCCGGCCGGAGCCGAGGTCTTTGCCGCTAACGCGTCGGCCTACAAAGCCAAGCTCAAGGCCCTGGATCAGGAGCTGCGCACGGCGATTGCCACGCTGCCGGCCCGGCAACGGCTGCTGGTGAGTTGTGAGGGGGCCTTCACTTATCTGGCAGCGGATTACGGACTCGAAGAGGCCTATCTCTGGCCGGTGAATGCCGAAAGCGAGATCACACCCAAACGCATGGCACGGTTGATCGACACGGTGCGGGAGCGGCAGGTGCCGGCCATTTTCTGTGAAAGCACCGTGAGCGATAAAGCCCAACGGGAGGTGGCAGCGGCGGCCGAAGCACGATTCGGTGGCACCTTTTACGTGGATTCCCTCTCATCTCCGGACGGCCCTGCACCCACCCTGCTGGAACTGCAGCGGCACAATGTGGGTCTGATCCTCAAGGGCCTGGACCTGTCCGAGAGCAACCGCTGATGCGCATTCAGGCCGACCAGCTCTGTGTGGACTACAACGGCACCGTTGCCCTGTACGACGCCAGCCTGCACCTGCCAGCCGGTTGCATCTGCGGTTTGGTGGGCATGAACGGTGCCGGTAAATCGACGTTCTTCAAGGCCCTCACTGGGTTTGTTCGCCCCTCGCGGGGCAGAATCCGCATCAACGGCAGCAGCGTTGCTGAAGCCCAGCGTCATCAAGCGGTGGCCTATGTGCCCCAGAGCGAAGGGGTGGACGCCCAGTTCCCAGTGTCGGTGTGGGATGTAGTGATGATGGGCCGCTACGGAGCGATGAATCTGTTGCGGATTCCCCGCAGCTCGGATCGTGTTGCTGTGCGGGACGCCTTGACGCGGGTTGATCTGCTGGAGCTGGCCGATCGTCCCCTTGGCACCCTTTCGGGTGGTCAGCGCAAGCGCACGTTCCTGGCCCGAGCCATCGCCCAGCGCGCCGATGTGCTGCTGCTGGATGAGCCCTTCAATGGGGTTGATGTGCGCACTGAGCAGCTGATGGCCCAGCTGTTTCTTCAGTTCCGCGACGAGGGCCGCACGATCCTGATTTCCACCCACGACCTGGGCCACGTCCGTGATTTTTGCGATCTGGTGGTTCTGATCAACAAGACCGTGCTCGCCTACGGGGAAACCTCGGAAGTGTTCACCCCTGAAAATCTCGCCATGACCTTCGGAGGCGTGCCGCCCGATCTGCTGACGGGCAACAGCTCCCCGGAGGAGACGTTCTAATCAGAGCTCTCCTGTTTCAGTTGCCGTTTCCCGAGAGGCGTCGGGCATCAGGGCAACGAGAGCCTGCTCCAGGTCTTGCATGAACAGCTGCATCGCCTCGCGACGGTTGCTGCGGTACTGACTCAGGCGAGGCCGCACAGGCAAGGCCCGTCCAAGACGCAGTTCCACCCGTTGTGGGCCGAGGCTGGGCTGACCCTTCCAGGGCTTGTCTTCGATCCAGCCGATCGCTTCTTCCACCAGCAGCAACATCTCGGCAAAGCGGTCGAAGTCGGCTCGATCGCTGATGTAGTGACCACTCACGCTGGTGAAATGCTCCACCAGTCGCATGCGGGTGAGTTGGAGGTCGGCTTCCCGTGCCTCCCAGTCCGCCAGGCTCCGCTGCAGCGGTGGGAGCTGATCAACACTTTCCCTGTAGATCCGATCCCAGGCGGCCTGCTCGATCCGGCGGCAGCGCTCCTGAAGGTTGCCGACGGCACGCAGTCCGAAATGCGCTTCGGTTTTGGCCAGGCCATGCAGTCGGTAGGCCTCGATCCGTTCGATGAAGGTCTGAGCTGGATTAAGCGTCAGCCGTTCAAGCTGCTCAAGGGCTTTGAGCAGATTCATGCCGATCTGGATCAGCCTGTCGCGGCTGGTGGTCTCGGGATTGTCCGGGCCGGCGTCGGTGCAGTTGATGCCGAGATGGCGTTCGAGGGACGCCAACCGCGACCGGAGGGCGATCCAGTTGGGGTGTCTCCAGCTGTAATGAATGCCAATGGGCAACACCTCCAGTGGCCGCTCGTCGTTGGCTTTTTCCAGATCCTCAGCGGCCCAGAACGCCAGTTGGGCCACTCCCGGCTCCAAGGGCGCCATCTCGCCGGAGAGGTTGTTGGTGGCTCCTTCCGGTGCCACCACGAGCGGGTAGCGCCCCTGGGCCAGCGCCGCGCGGGCCTGGGCCAGAGCTGGGCGATCCAAGCGGCCGCGGTGGATGGCGATGCCGCCACTGCGTTGCAACAGCCAGCCGATCACGGGGCCAGCCCAGATCGGAATGCCGCGGTCGTAGAGAAACCGCAACTGGATGGGTCGTGGCAGTTGCAGCTTGAGCCGCCGAGCTGCCCGGGGAACTTGGTTCCAGAACAGATCCGCCATCACCACCGGATCACGGGTGCTGGGGTGACGAAAGGCGATCAGCAGATTGCAGGCCCCCGACTGCTGAGCTGCAAAGGCCCTGGCCAGGCCTTCTGCCGCATCACGGTGGCTTAGTTCCAGCCCCTGACTGCGGAAGAGCAGGGGCAGCAGGCGACTGACCACGGCCTGAACCATTCGGCTGGGGCGGGTGGGCAGCCGGCGCAGCGCGGGGCGGGCGTTCTGGGTGGAGGCGCGGGGCATCGAACCGGCTGCAGCGCGCCCATACTGATCCGATGGAGCTTTTGCTGGAACCCCTCAGTCACGCCTTCATGGTGAAGGCTTTGATGATCAGTGCCCTGGTTGGGGGTGTTTGCGGGCTGTTGTCCTGCTTCATGACCCTGAAGGGATGGGCGTTGATGGGTGATGCCGTCTCCCATGCCGTACTCCCTGGCGTGGTGGTCGCCTATGCCCTGGGCCTGCCCTTCTCCCTCGGGGCGTTCGTCTTCGGTGTGGGCTCCGTTGCCGCCATCGGCTTTGTGAAGCAGAAGTCGAGGGTGAAGGAAGACACCGTCATCGGGCTTGTCTTCACTGGCTTCTTCGCTCTGGGGCTCGTGCTCGTCTCCAAGACGCGCAGCAACATCGATCTCACCCACATCCTGTTCGGCAATGTTCTGGGGATCTCAGCGGGGGACGTGCAGCAGACCCTGGTGATTTCGGTGCTGGTGTTGGTGCTGCTGCTGCTGTTTCGGCGGGACCTGATGCTCTTCTGCTTCGATCCGACCCACGCCAGATCGATCGGGATCAACACCGGACTCCTGCACTACATGCTGTTGGGACTCCTGTCCCTGGCCGCCGTTGCCGGCCTGCAGACCGTGGGAATCATCCTGGTGGTGTCCATGCTGGTCACCCCCGGTGCCACGGCCTATCTGCTCACCGATCGGTTTGACCGGATGACGCTGCTGGCCGTCACCAGCAGCGTGCTCTCCAGCGTTCTGGGGGTGTTCATCAGCTACTGGACCGACAGCTCCACCGCTGGTTGCATCGTGCTGGCACAAACCGCGCAATTCGTGCTCGCTTTTCTTCTTGCTCCTGGCCAGGGGGTGCTGCGGCGTCTCTGATCAGTGGATGAGTGGATCAGTGGATCAGCGCTCGTCCTCGTCCCAGTCGTAGGTGTCGTTGAAGCGTTGAACGCCGGCTTCTCGAAAGTGAAAGTCCTTGGCGGAACGACCCTGATCGGATGCCGTTTGCTTGGAACCGTCCTGGTCCCACGGCTCGCGGTAATCAAGATCGTCCCGCATGTTCTGGAACGGCTCAGGAGGCTTCGCTGTCATCCCACTTGGCTTTGCCATCCAGCAGTTCGATCAGCTCCTGGAGCTTGCCCATGGTGACGCGCACATCGGCACCGTCGGGCAGAACACCATCGGCCACCACGTTGTAGTGGTCACGGCACTGGTTGCGCAGCTCCTGCAGGCGCTTCTTGGTGATGGTCTTTTTTTGTTCTGCCGTTGCCATGGCGATTTCGTGGTCTGGTCCTCATCCCTAGCAGAGCAGGGTGCTGCGTATGGATCTATCCCGGAAGAACCTGGCGAAAGCCTTGGGCTTCAACCACGTTGAGCGGGGTGTTGAACAGTTCACTCAGCTCGGCGGGCTGCAGCATCTCCCGCGGAGTTCCATCTCCAACGATGCGTCCCTGCGCCAGAAACAGCACCCGTTCCATTTCCGGCACGATCGTGTCGACCCGATGGGTGACCTGCACCACGGTGGATCCCCCTTGGATCAAGCGCCGCAGGATCGCCAGCAATTGATGGCAGGCCTGGAGGTCGAGGGCGCGGCTCGGTTCATCCAGCACCAGCACCTCGGGTTGGTGAACCAGGGCGCGAGCGATCAACAGGCGGCGTCGCTGTCCGTCCGATAGCTCTCCGCAGCAGCGTTCACGGATGCTGTGAAGGTGCAGTTGATCAAGCAGATCTCGCGCCTGCTCCCACTGCTTAACGCTTGGCTCCTGATCGCGGCCCAGCCGGGTGGCCCCAAAAAAACTGCTCACCACCACCTCTTCAACAGCTGTTTTGGGATGAAGCCGCTGTTCCAGCTCGCTCGACACCACTCCCAGGCGGCTGCGCAGCGCCCAGAGGTTCACCGTCTCGCTACCAAACAACCGCAGATGAGCATCGGGGCGAACGATGGGGTAGAGGCTGCGGTCGATCAGTTTCACCAGGCTGCTTTTGCCTGCGCCATTGGGCCCCAACACGGTTGTGGACTGCCGCAGTTTCAATTGCAGGTTGAGCTCGTGCAGCACCGGGCGATCGCCCTGCCATGCCTCCACGTTGCGGAGATCGAGCCAGGTTTCAGCGGTCATGGCTTTCCTGCAGCAACCGTTCGATCACGATCGAGAGTCGTGGGGCGACGGGACGGAGCTCCTGCTGCCGCTCACTCCAGATCGAGTCACGCACCAGATCACTGAGGGAGACCAACTTCATCTCCTGGCCTTCCTTCAACTGCAGTTGGCTCAGGGGCACGCTGAGCTTTCCGCGGAACACGTGGGCCACCCGGTTGCCGCTGTCATCGCTGAACCATGGTTCCAGCGGAAGGCTGGGTGACCAATCGATCTCCTCCTGCAGCTCGCGGTGCACCGCGTCGCTGGCTGTCTCTCCCGGATCGAGATGGCCGCCGAACAACCCCCAGTGGCCCGGGTAAATGATTGAGTCGATGTCGTCTCGCAGCTGGAGCAGCCATCGGCCCTCCCGCTCGAGCATGGCCAGGGCGACGGCGGGCTTCATGGCGTCTGCGGCTCGAGGCGTGACCACTGGGCCAGTCCACCGCCCCGCCCCCGCGCTGTGAGTGTTCCCTGCTGCTCGTTCAGTTCGATCAGGGCAAAGAAGGGCAAGCGTTGGGGCTCCGGTGACGGCAGGCTTCGCTGCAGCAGGACCTGATCGAACCAGCTCAGCTCCAACGACGTGAAGCTGAACATCAGCAATGGCCTGGACCCCTTCAGCTGGGCCTGGCCGCTGAACCGCAACCGGAAACCGGCCAGGCAGACCTGATTCACGATGCTCAGGCCCTGGCCGCCGCGGCTCAAGGTCAGGCTGGCCTGCAGCCAACGCAGCAGCGTTGCAGTGCCAGGTGCCGGTGCATCACCGCTGCGCGTCCAGGTCTGCTGCAACATCCAGCAGCCCGGCAGCTGCTCGATCTGAATGCCGCTGCCCTCACGGCGGCTCTTGCCTTCCTTCGCCAGAAGAGCTGCGGCAGGCGAACCAGGCACGGCTGAGATCATGGGGCTCTGCAACATCCCCATCTTTTCGGAGTCGGCCCATGGAGCGCGACAAGCGCCGGACACCTCCCCTAACGGACCTGCTTCTACGGGGACTGCGCATCGGGGCCAGCACCATCGCCCTGGTGGAACTGCTGCGCAGTGATTGGATCGGAGGGGGGCTCGCCAGCCTGGCCTGGCTGGTGTTCGTTCAGGTGGAGCGTCGGCGGGCGCCGTTCAGGCCTCCGTCCTGAGGATTGAATCGATGCAGTTCGGGTGTTGTCGGATGTAGGCGTTGAACTCCATGGCCAGCAGACGGGCCTCAAAGGCATCGGTGGCGTAGAAGCAGGATTCCAGCTTTTCTCCGTTGGATGTCTTGTGTCGGACGGTGTAGGCAGCCCGTCCCTGAGCAATGCTGGCCATGGACTGATGAAGCAGTCGTTTCAAGCTGGCACTCCTGCCGGGTGGAATTCCATAACCATTCATTCGTGTTTGCGTTTCAACGCTTCGTAAAGCTGTATGAAGCGACCGGCAGTCCGTCCGACCTCTCTGCCCGCATCCCGCTGCCCATGGCCTCCCCTGCTCTGGCCTTCAACGTTGCTCTCGCTTCACTCCTGTCCCTGATCGCAGGGCCTGTTCAGGCGGAATGGCAGCCGATGCAGGAGCCAGCGGTTTGGCAATCCCGTCGCGGCGATCTGCTTCCCGGCGACGGCTGGATCTTCATGGAAGCCCTCGACACCCCCGCCCTCAAGGCGGCTGAATACATCCGGGCCCCCAAGAGCGTGGACGGTGCCGTTGAGGTAGAGGCAGGCCTGCTGATCCAGCGCGCTGGCCAGGACCAGTGGACCCAACGGGTTCTGCCGATGCGTGCCAACTGCGCCAAAGGTCAGCTGGAGCAACGCCAGGCCGATGGTGCCTGGACTGTCTACCCCGGTCGCGATGGAACCGTGGTTAAGGTCCGCTGGATCTGCGCATTGCGATGAGTCGGCCTGCTTTTCATTACGAAGAACCGGAACGCTTCGGCGAGTCGCTCACCACAGCACGCCCCTGGAACCGGTCTGCCCTGACCGATGTGGAGCGGCTCAATGGCCGGGTGGCCATGCTCGGTTTCTTGGCTGCCGTGGTGCTTGAAAAGGCCACGGGCTTGGGAATCGCGGGTCAGCTTGGTGCAGCCCTGCACTGGTACCTGCAGCTGGGTTGATCGATGACGGTAGTTCCTGTTCTGAAGGACTCCCAACGCTTCAAGTTGGACGCCACCGACGACGCGATCTTCTACAGCGAGCCGCGTTTCGTTCACCACCTGGATGCGGGTTTTCGGGCTCGGCTGACTGCCCTCTACCGCGAGCGCATTCCTCCCTGTGCCCAGGTGCTGGATCTGATGAGCAGTTGGGTGAGCCACCTGCCGGACGACGTCAGTTACGACAACGTCATCGGCCATGGCCTTAATGCTGAGGAGCTGAGTGCCAACCCCCGATTGGATCGGCACTGGGTTCAGAACCTCAACCGCGACCAAACCCTCCCGGTTGAGGATGCTTCGATCGACGCCACTCTGATCGTGGCCGGTTGGCAATACCTGCAACAGCCCGAGCCGATCGCCGCTGAGCTGTGGCGGATCACCCGTCCCCGGGGCCAGGTGATCGTGGCGTTTTCCAATCGAATGTTCTTCACCAAGGCTCCCCAGGTCTGGACCGATGGGGATGACGGTGATCACCTCCGTTATGTCGCTGAGGTGTTGATGGCACAGGGTTGGCCCCAGCCGGAGATCGTTGCCGAAGACACCCGCGCCGAGGGTGTGATGGGCTTGTTCGGCGGCAAGGGAGATCCTTTCTTTGCCGTCGTGGCCGAGAAACCTCTCTACTGATTCCTCGACTTTCATTCGCCTTGCAGGGATGGACGTTGTTCTGCATTGCGGCAGCGTGAGGCGAGAACCAGGATCTCCATGAGCTTCACCCTTCCAGGTCTTCTCCCCTGGCGCTTCAGGATTGTGTTGATCGGTCAGCAGGTGGTTCTTGAGGCTTCGTCTGAGGATCAGCAGCTGAGCACGGTTCTTGAACCTGGTGGAAGTCGGATTCGGCGTGGTTACGACCTGATCAAGGCTCCGCAATGTGCGTTGATCCGGTGAGCAGCACGTCTCGCCTCACCCAGCCCGTCGTCATCTTCGGTGGCTTTCTGATCACGCAGGAGGCCTATCGCCCCCTCGCTGATTGGATTGATCAGGCCACCGGTGCTGCGGTGCGCATCGTGCCTGCGTCCAAATTGGATTGGCTGGCCACCAGCTGGGGCTTCGGTTGGCGTCGCCTGCTTGATCGTGTTGATGCCGCTGTGTGCGAGCTTCAAAGCCAGTCGCCTACAGGGCGCGTCACCTTGATTGGTCACAGCTCCGGCGGGGTGATGTTGCGCCCCTATCTGGCCGATCAGACCTTTCTGGGACGCCGTTTCAACGGTGCAGCCCGATGCAATCGCCTGATCACTCTCGGCAGTCCCCATCAGGCCCTGCGTGCCACACCATTGCGGGCTCGTGTGGATCGTGAGTTTCCGGGTTGCCCTGAAGCCGATCGGGTGGACTACGTGGCGGTTGCGGGTCGGCTTGATCCGCTGGGAGCGAATGCATCCAATTTTTCGCGCCGCAGCGCTGCCCGCAGCTATCGCCAGATCATGGGCGACCCGGATCTGGAGGGGGACGGTCTGGTTCCCCTCCCATCAGCCCTGCTGCGGGATGCCCGTTGGATTGAGCTGGCTGATACGGCCCACGGCGGATTGTTCGGCCAAAGCTGGTACGGCTCCACCGATCGGATCGAGCGCTGGTGGTCGCAGCTCGGCGACTGAACCAGGCGATCAGGCATTGTGGCCTGCTTCGGCGATCAGCTTGTGCAGGAATCGAAAGGGTTTGGGGGTCAGGCCAGGTCGGCCAAACGCAAAACAAGCAACAAGCGCAAGCCGGGAACGTCAAACCATCGTCGCGATCAATGCCCAATGGGGCGCGACCCCGGCCTCGAGGCGATTCAGGCCAGGCAGTGTCTTGGCCTGCCGCTGACTGGACGTTTGACCGTTGCCCAGGTGAAGCGGGCCCACAAACTTCTGGCTGTTCAACATCACCCCGACAAAGGGGGCGACCCTGAGGTAATGACGCGCTTCAACACAGCTCGCGATGTGCTGCTTGAGCCTGAGATGGAAATGCTTGCCGCCTGACGTGCCTTGAATCGCGTCAGCTGCCGCTGCTGCGGCCCAGCACCAGCCAGGTGATCAGCATCAACCCACTCAGGCTGACCACGGTGTAGATCCAATCGGCGTATGGCGTCCAGAACAGTCCCGCAACGGGGGCTGTCATCGGTCCCAGACCAGCAGCAGCACCACAAACAACGCCCCGAAGACGAGGAAGGGCGTGAGCAGCGTCAGCAGAGACTGTGTTTCGATCGTTCCGTTTGCAGCAGGCGGATCATCCAGCGGTCTGTTTTGATCTGTCAAATCTCTGTTATTCACTGAGATTCAGGCCAGAGCCAGCGGCCCATCAACCTTCATCGGGATCAAGCAGTGGGATGAACAACCGTCAGCGTCAACTCCTCATCGCTTTCTCGGCCTCGATGGGGCTCGGTTTGCTCGGTGGTTTGGCGTTCAATGTCACGTCTCAACTGATGCGGCCGGGCAAGATTGATCTGGGTCCGGCATCCCCAGGAGGGCCCGCGCTTCAAGCTCCTGCATTGCCTGAGCAGAACACTGGTTCATCCGATCCCGGCTGTGTTGTTCCCCCTGGAGGTGGTCCTCCCGTCACGCCGAACTTTCAGCCCTGTTGATTGCAGGATTCGGGAAGGCATGGGACCCAGGTACCAGAAGAAAAGATTAAAACGTGCCTCAGTGATACCCAGAATTGTTTCGATTGTTTTTCCCGATACCGAAATCAAAGGCTGCTCGAGGTGATTGTTTGATCCAAATCACGACCACGCATGAACAGCGATCAGCGTCTGAGCTATCTGCACCTGATGAACAAAGCTGCTGAATCTGAAGACAGACAAAGCTATTTCTATTACCTGAAGCTGGCTGAACAAACCCTTCAACGCCAGGATCCCGACGTGATCTGGAAGCCCGCAGGTTGAATCAGCGAATCATGTTGGCTTTGAAAAAACCGAACCCAAGGCCGAACGAAGATGATTGATCGCGATGCAGGGTGACTGACACATCGAAATCGAGAAGATCCGATTGTTCGATGTCCTCACGCTTGAGGCTGTAGCTGTTCTCGACCTCAAAGCGGTCGATGATCTCATCGCGATGGGTCTCCAGATAATCCACCACCTGTTTCAGCACATGGTCGCGCCACGCTTCACTGGCATCGTTGCCGACTTGTTTGGGCATCGTTCCTTGAACCCTGTCTACAGATTGAAGCCAAGGCCGACATTGACCCGTGTGCCTTGCCGGTGGGGGTGAACGGGAACGATCCACGGCGCTGGGGCAACGATGACCCGCTGGGGCACCGGTGAAACCATGGGTCCGTACATCGGTGAATAGATGCGGTAGAAGGTGCGGTAAGTGGGGCGGTAGTTGCTTTCGATCGCTCTTCTGTAACCCTGCCTATAGCCCCTGTTGTAGGCCTTCTTCTTTTGCGTGAGTGGTGGTGATGGTGATCACCATGGGCCGCAGCTGCGGAACTCAGGCCGGTTCCTGCGAGGACGGCAACCAGCGCAGTTGTGCTGAGACGTTGGGCTGGCGACACTGCAGGCGGATGGAATGGGCTGACCCTAGACCGACTGATTCGCCAAACTTCGTCAAGTTCCCAGCCAGATGTGACTGAATCTTCATCGTGGAATCGGTCTGCTTATGGCGTGTCGGTGCGTTGTTCGAGTACGAATCGCAATGCCCACAGTCCGGCATAGGAGCCCGTCAGAACAAGGAGGATCAGGATCAGCACGACTCATCCTCAGTGTGGATGTGTGTTGTAGCTGACCTGTGTTTGTTTTGTGGTCAGATCTTCCAGTAGCCGTACCAATCGGGGTGCACTGGTGCGTCGCCAACGTCAGGATCCACGATCAGTTTCAAATGCCACTGGCCATTGCCTTGAATCGGCAGCAGATCATCCAGGCTGCTGTCCATGTCGACAGGGTGAAGATCATCCTTGTGAACCTGTTCTTGACCTTTCAGCCAACGCTGGCGTGCCCGTGCTTTTGCAGAGGCTGAAGAACGGGCCACGATCACCCCGAAGGCGTGCTGCTCCGCCATTGATGTGGGGTCGTAGGCGCCAAGGTTGACGAACCACAGATGCGGAGCATCGGCACTTGTTGCATCCTGTGCGTGCTCTACAACCTCAATGCGATGTCCATCGGCATGGTCGATGCAGCGGTAGCTGTCGATGTGCAGGCCACGGCGAAGGCCGATCCATTCCTTGCGCAGGGCTGGCAACGTTGCGTCGATGGTTTCGCCCACGACCCAGCGCACATCGTGTTGCTCCACGTGGCAGCCCTTGCAACGCCCCCCCAGCACCACCAGGAACAGCTTCTTGGCGCTGCTCATGGCCGTACCGTCGACGCCGAGTCGGCATGGGCGACGACAGCACGGCAGTGGGCGATGAACTCCTCGGCGTTTCTCTCTCCTTTGGCTTCCTTGGTCTGCCGGCTGAGAATTTCAAAACTCGCAGTGGTGGTGCTGCTCACCGGGGAGACGGTCGGACTGCGCTGTCCATCATGAAGGCGATCGTCCAATGGCAGTCCGTCGTAGGGGTCCGTGCCGTCACAACGCTGAAAGGCTGCATGGATGGCATCGATGGCCTCCTTCACCTGATACGTGGCTCCACGCTTTCTGGCGTGTTTGGTGATCGTCACCGCGGTGCGGTTCAGCAGCCGCTTGTAGCTATCGGCGTCGATGTCCAGCCAGCTGGGGGGTGTGACCGACAACGGATTGCGTCCCATGCAACCCTCGCCGGCTCCAGCTGTTCAAACTTTTTCGAGCCAGGCCACAAACAATCGGCGGATTTCCTCTCCGTTGGTCACCCGTTCGCTTAGAGAGGCCGTTACTGCGCCGGGGTGCTCGCGCTGCACGATCTGTTCAGCCTCGTAGGCATCCGCCGCTTCAACAGGCCTGAAGCCAGCGTCAACGGCCGCTGGAGAGCAATAGAAGACGGGGTAACGGCTCATTGGGTTGCTGCAACCTCCAACCGATAGCAACGATTGTGCAATCGAGGGAATTGTTGAAAGGAGCTCGCTGCCTCGTCTCATGGTTCAGTGATCTTCCTTAAGTCCTGAGCCTGAACAAATGTCGATCCATACCTTTGGTGGTTCTTGCTGAGACAGCTTGGCCTTTGATTCTGGAGATAAAACTGATCGATTCATTGCTGCCGCCAAGACACGGGCGGAAGCTGCGTTGAATGAGCCGGCGCCAAAACTGACGGCCTTGGAAAAGGGAATGCTGGAGTCGCTGCGACGGGGTGGAAGGCCCGTACGCCATGGCTGATATCAGCGCATCAGCAGCCAAACGGCTAAGCCGCCACAGCCAAAACCTTTGGCGAACTGAGCCCAGGTGAGGCCGTAGGTATCGAGTGAAAGCGTTCTCATCATTAGATTCAGAACCTCCTTGTGTTTTCGAATCAACGGTGAGCTGTTGGCCGTGTTCAGTTGGGGAATCTGTTTGAGTTTGATCTCGCCAAGCTTTGCCAACGTTTCTGATCTCTGCAGGTTTGGAACTTTAAGGGTGATCTAGTTGGATCTCAATTCGGAAGCGTCCCGGGACTGAGGCTTTGGTGTGTCACGTCGATCAGCTCTAAATCCTTGTCGTATTCCGCTGTGATGGTCTGCATCGCATCGTCGCGCAACATCCAGATCACCTGAATGGAAAAGGGCTGCATCGGAGTGATGCGTTTTGGACAACGCAGGATGATGCGATCCGGAAGGTAGTGATTGGATTGATCCGATTCTCCGGGGGCAATCCATTGCCAGAACGTGGTGCTGGAGGGCAAGCGCGATAAATCCTTGAGAATCTGACGCCCTTGCCCTTGCCATGGGCCGACGGGATGCCACGGTTCCACCTGATCGATGGCGTCTGTCCAACCATCGGTTGAGGCGTTGCCCCGTTGTTCTCTGATCGTGGCGGTGCGAAGTAACGCCCCATCTTTCCCATAGAGCACTCCCACGCTGTGGCGACGGTCGCCATCCATCAGAAACAGCTCAAACGGTGTGAACTGGTTTGGCTCCAACGATGGGATCAACCAGGCAGCGGCACCATTGTCGAGAGCAAGGCCGCGCATGGGAATGCTGGCTGGATGAGCAAAACCATCCCGTTGATTGTGATCTTTGACGTTGTAGGACCATTGCTTGTGTCTTGAGCGACCGTCCGCATAGCGGTATCGATTGTTTTGAACGATCTCCGTCTTGGCTGAGTTGGCGGTGAATTCGCGTGTGCTGGCGAAGCTTTCGTTGACGTCTCCTTTCGGTGTGTAGCGCGTCCAGCTTCCCTTCCATGTCCCCAGGTGGTTGTTCCAAAAGGCATGCCAATTTCGTTCTGCTGCCCGCTTTTCCGTTGTGAATGCTGCTGTGGTGATTGGCCCGCGTGCCGATCCATCGGCTCGGCTCAAACCTGGCTCAACAACAGCCAGGCCAAACAACAGGGCGCTGTGACCCAGAACCGTGAACCAACGCCCCATGGTGTTGTTGCAACACGCCAATCCTGGCTCAACCCTCTTTGCGGATGGCCTCGTCCTTCATCCGCTGAACCCGCTCCAAAACGGATTCATTGCTCATTCTGTTGTTGAGCCGTTCCACCAGCAGCGGAAAGGCCAGCGGGCTGGGGCGAGGGGTTTCAACGTGCAGCCATTCCTGGCTTGCAGCGCGTTTCAAGGCAGCCTCCAGGCGTGAGATCTCCAACTGGTCATCGAGCACTTCCTGTTGGGCCTGCAGCAGCAAGCGATTGTTCGGTTCATGGCGGCTGAACACATCGAACAGCAGCGAGGCACTGATCTGAAGTTGGCCGGTGCTTTTGCTCGATCCAGGGAAGCCGCGGTTCATCAGACCAGCGATCTGGGCGATGGCGCGGAAGCGTCGCCGTTGCAGCTCGGAAAGATTCAGTGCGTTCTTCAGATCCCGCTCCAGCTTTTGGCGATCGAGCAGCAGATCGATGTGGTCCTCCAGCAGCTCCGCCATGGGGTAGCTCTTTGGTGCCAACAGCTCAAAGCCGTAGTCGTTCACCGACACCGTGATCGTGCCTCGCTCCAGACGGGTGAGTCGCGACGCCCAGAGGAAGCCGATGCCCTCATGCACGAACCGTCCTTCAAAGGGGTAGGCAAACAGGTGCGTGCCTTCGCGGGTGCGACAGGTCTCAATCAACAGCTGACCAACCGTCGGCAGCACTGAGATGTCCTGTTGTCGATCAAACAGGGGTTTCAGAGCCTGCAGTTCAGCGTTGTCGAGATCACCCCGGCTGGCACGGTCCACCTCGAGACGCAGGTGATGGGTCAGCAGATCGGAGAGGGCCATCTGTCCCCCTGCCCAGGCAGGCACCGTGCGCGTTTTCTTGGTGCTCACTTTCACGTAAGCGGTCATGTCCCGCAGCCGCACGAATTCCAGCTGGCGGCCGGAGAAGAAAAACACATCCTTCGGCTTGAGCTGGCCAATGAAGGTCTCCTCCACATGGCCGAGAACGGCACCACGCACAAACCGCACCGTGATCGCTGGTGCGGCCGTGATTGTTCCGACGTTGAGACGGTGTAGCCGGGCGATGGCCTTTTCTCGAACCCGGTAGCGCTGGCTTGTCTCCTCCCACTCGAGCTTGCGGTAACGGGGATAGGCCCCCAGGCACTCTCCGCCCTGCTCGAGAAACAGCATGCACCAGTCCCAGTCGTCCTGACTCAGATCGGCGTAGGCGGCACAGCTCCGCACGGTCTGCAATGTGTGCTCGGGATTAAAGCCAGGGCCGCAGGCCAACCCCGTCAGGTGCTGCAGCAGCACATCAAGGGGGGCTTTCGGCGGCTTGCGTTGTTCCACCAGACCCTCCGCCAGCCCCCGCCGCACGGCACTGAGTTCGAGCAGTTCAAGGGCATTGGTGGGCATGAACAGCACTTGGGATGTTCCGCCGGGCAGGTGCGCTGACCGGCCTGCCCGCTGAAGCAGCCGCGCCAGATTCTTGGGGCTCCCGATCTGCACCACCTGTTCCACGGGCTGGAAGTCCACCCCGAGATCCAGAGAGCTTGTGCAGACCACCCAACGAATGCTGCCGGCTTTCACGGAGGCTTCGATCGCTTCCCGCTCACTGCGATCAATCGCGCTGTGGTGCAGGGCCAATCCCTCCTCCATTTCCGGGCAGGCGAAGCGCAGACACTGGTGCCAACGCTCCGACTGATTGCGGGTGTTGGTGAACAGCAAGGTGCTGATGCCGGGATTGAGGCGGGCCACCAGCTCCTCGTACATCCGCAAACCGAGGTGTCCGGCCCAGGGGAAGCCATCGATCGTGTCCGGAAGGATGCTCTGAATCTCTGTGCTGCGGGCTGGCGCGCCCCCGATCAGCTGCGGTTCGCCTGCCGTCCCCAGGGCATGGCGCGCCGCCTGCTCGATGTTGCCGATGGTGGCACTGATGGCCCAGGTCTGGAGCTGGGGACGCAGCTGCCGCAACCAGCTCAGGCACAGCTCGGTCTGGCTGCCCCGTTTGCTGCCCATCAACTCGTGCCATTCATCGAGGATCACCGTCTCGAGTTGGCCAAACAGCTCTTCGGCCTTGGCGTTGCTCAGCAGTAGGGCGAGGGACTCCGGAGTTGTCACCAGAATCTGTGGAGGCGCCTTGAGCTGTTTGGTGCGTTCGCTGCTGCTGCTGTCGCCATTGCGGATGCCCACCCGAATCGGCCACCCCATCGCCTCGATCGGCTCGCGGATCGCCAGCGACAAGTCGCGGCTGAGGGCCCGCAAGGGCGTGATGTAGACGAGACGTATTCCTGTCAACGGCTGCTCCTCCGCCAACATCCGCGCCATCGGTCCCATAACAGCGGCGAAGGTTTTGCCCGATCCCGTGGGCACTTGGATCAGACCGCTGCGGCCCTCGAGGTAAGCCCTCCAGGTGGCCTCCTGAAAGGGGAGTGGCGTCCAGCCTTGGTGTTCAAACCAATCTCTGATCGGGTCGAGCGCGTGCACAAGCTCAGTTGACGTCAACTGATGTTGAATCACCAACCCATTGAGACGTTGCACTTGCCTTATTTTGATTCCGTCAAAGTTCGCTGCACCACAGCCGGATCCTGATTCTGTGACCACCCTGTTGGTAGTGGCTCAGGTGTTGTGGCTGAACTTTCCTCTCCATTGGTGGCTGACCTTAAGCGGCATTTGTTTGATGCACCGGTCGACTTCAGGTCTGAGGTGATTTATTTCCTCATTGTTGACCGCTTTAATGATGGTCATGATGTTGCTGGAGATCAGGAAGGTTCAGAAAAAGAAGAAGCAAAGGGATTGTTTGATAAAACACGGCAAGACTGGGGAAAGTATTGGGGTGGCAATCTCCAGGGAATTATTAATAAAATCGATTACTTAAAGGAGCTCGGCGTTACGGCGCTTTGGTTGTCTCCTCTTTTCGAGCAAGTCAGCGATTTGCAGTTCAGTCGTGCACCGATGCATGGGTATTGGACGCGCGACTTCAAGCGCATCAATCCTCGGTTTGTAAAGGTTGGAGAGTCGACCAGTATTTCGGAATCGTCAACGTTGAAACAGTTGGTTGATGCATGTCACGGTGCAGGCATCAAAGTTGTGTTGGATATCGTTTGCAACCACAGTTCTCCAGAGATCAACGGCAGTAAGGGAGTGGTGCTTGATGATGGTCAGCCCCTGGCTGATTTCAACAATGATCAGAATGGCTTTTATTATCATGAAGGTGAAATCACTGATTGGGAAGATGAATATCAGCTGATTCATCTGGAGATGATGGGACTAGCTACTTTTAATGAGAAAAATATTTATTACCGTAATTACATCAAATCTGCGATTCAGATGTGGTTGGACGCTGGTGTGGATGCATTGAGGGTGGATACGCTCAAGCACATGCCGATCTGGTTCTGGCAGGAGTTCACTACGACGATGAAGGCTCACAAGCCGGGCTTGTTTATGTTTGGTGAGTACGGCTTTAGTAAACCTTGGGAGCAACGGTCGGTTGAATATGCAAATAACATCGGTATGTCCATTCTTGACTTCGGTCTCTGTGATGGCATTCGTTTTTGTTTTTCCGGTCAGGAGCCGGGTGGTTTCCACCAGGTGGAACGGGTGCTCAACTACGACCATGTGTATCAACGCGCTAATGAGTTGGTCACGTTCATCGACAACCACGACATGCCGCGGTTCCTATCGATTGTTCCTGACTCTCGCAAGCTGGATCTAGCGGTTGTTCTCCTGACAACGCTTCGGGGGGTTCCATGTCTGTTTTATGGGACAGAGCAATATCTGAACAATCCAACCAATGGTGGTCAGGATCCCTACAACCGTCCAATGATGGAGTCTTGGGATACGTCGAGTCACTCCTTCAAGTTGGTGCAGACGCTTCTTGAGTTGCGTCACCGGAACCAGGCTCTATCCCTTGGATCCCATCATTCGGCCTGGATCAATGATGATTTCTATCTTTATACCCGTAATTTCCGTGATTCGGCAGTGATGGTGATGGTCAACAAGAGTGATGAAGATCATCTTGTAGATGCTGAGAACATCCAGATGCCAGACGGTAACTACACCTGTTTGATCACTGGTTTTCCAGTCAACATCAGTCATGGTCGTCTGCAGGGTTACCGCGTTCATGGCAATTCGGCCATGGTGATAAGCGCTGAAGGCGTCCCTGTCGAAGCTCCCTTGGTGGTTGTGTTCCAGATCAATGGATTTGAAACCCAGCCAGGTCAATCAATTGCCATTATTGGTGACTGTGACGAGCTGGGCCATTGGGATCACGCGAAGGCTTATGGAATGGAATACGTCAATCAGAACACGTGGACGGCAACGGTTGGTTTCAACCGATCAGTTGCATCCATCTTGAATTTTAAGTTCATTGTTTTTCAGGAGAATGGTGAGCCAATCGTTGAATATCTGATCAACCGCAAAACTGTGATTCCTCAGGAAGGGCGAATCGCTGTTGATTGTTTCTGGAACAGGGCTAACTGATTCAGAACGATCGTTTCATGGGGATGTGATCTTGAGCAACGTCTGCGCGGTGTCGAGGCAATCAGCCTCTTCGGCTGGTTTGTCTCGTCGCCAACGCAGGATCCTGGGGAAGCGAACGGCGATGCCCGATTTATGGCGTTTGGAAGGATGAATTCCTTCAAATCCGATCTCAAACACCAGTTCCGCCTTAACCGATCGTGCCGGCCCGAAACGCTGCAGGGTGTTGCGACGGATCCAGCGGTCTAGTTCGAGAATTTCGGCATCATTGAGACCTGAATAAGCCTTGGCAAAGGTCACCAGCTGAGGTTCTTCCGTGTTGCTCCACAGGCCGAAGGTGTAATCGGTGAAGAGGTTGGCGCGTCGCCCACTGCCGGCCTGGGCATACAGGAGCACCGCATCGAGGGTCATCGGCTCAAGCTTGTGTTTCCACCAGTTGCCGCGTTTGCGCCCGCTGAGATAGGGCGAATCCGCTTGTTTGAGCATCAGCCCTTCGGCGTTGTGTTGACGCGCCAGGTTCCGTTGTTTCTCCAGCTCTTCCCAGGTGTTGATCGACCAGGACGGGCTCTGCTTCAACCGCCACGAATCAGGATGCTCGATGCTGCCCAGCAGCTGAGTCAGATGCTGCTGACGCTGCCGTAATCCCAGCTGGCGAATGTCCGTGCCCTGATGTTCCAGCAGGTCGTAGGCGATGAACCGCATCGGGCAGTCGCGTTTCAATGTTGCCCCAACGGTTTTGCGGCCGAGACGTCGTTGCAGCTGATCAAAACCAAGTGGCTGAGCTGCGTTCTGCTGCCAGCAGATCAGTTCGCCGTCCAGAACGCTTCCTGACGGCAAGGCCTGAGCCACCTCAACCAGCTCAGGGAAGCTCTCGTTGACCAATTCTTCTCCACGGCTCCAGAGGTAGACGCCGGAACCGCGGTGGATCAGCTGACCGCGGATCCCATCCCATTTCCACTCAAGTTGCCATTCGTTTGCGGATGTCTCCCGCAGTCGTTCGGGCTCCAGGGGACTGGCGAGATAAAAGGGGTAAGGGGTGCCACTGGAACGGTGTTCATCTGCGGTTGCGCTGGCGGTGAGTTGCCTGAAGCGCTCGGCCGAGGGCTCAAAGCCCCCCATCAGCCGTTGCACCACCAGGCTTTCCTCGAGATCAAACGCCTCGGCGATGGCGCGGCTGATCAGGCCCGTCGACACGCCGACACGGAACCCTCCCGTGAGCAGTTTGTTGACGATGAAGTGCTGGTCGAGCGGGGTTCGATGCCACAGCCAGATCACCGCATTGGCTTGGTCCTCATCGCTTCTGGTGCTGATGGCCGGCAGCAGTGTGTCCATCCACCAGCTCAGGGGCCTATCCCCTTCAGCTCTGGGCAGACCGGGATCGGTCGCTTCAATGCGGTCTTGCACGGCAGGCCAGAGCAGGCTGATGGTTTCGGCTGAGTCGCCCACCTGGCCGTAGCAGTCGTCGATCAGCCAATCCGGAAGACCGCCGCGGTCTCGCAGGATGTCGCGGAGTCGGCGACCGGTGATCAGCCGCCGGCGTCGTTTGCCCAACAGCAGCGTCAACGCCCAGGCCGCTTCGCCTGGCTCGACCCCCTGAAAGTGGTCCACCAGCGCCTGCACCTTGGCCTTGGTGCCCGTGACCTGATCCAGTTGATTGAACAGGTCCTGAAAGGCCCGCATGCGCGCTTGAACGGGATGGACGAAATGCCCCGCCATCCTGACAAGACATTTTGTGAGCAGTGCTGGAAATCAGACTCAGACCTGTGTTGATCTGAGCGGCAGCTTCCTGAATCAGCCGGATGGCACTCCTCTGGGACAACCTGGCGCAACAACTGGACACTGTCCGCGCCACTGAGTCAGCAACTGCCGTGGTGACTCCTGTGGCTGTTCCGGAAACAGCGGAGGATCCTTCCGACCGTCAACGTCGACTGCAGAAGGCACTTGAAGCCGTTAAAGACAGCGGCAACGCCATGATGATTGAGTCACTCAATGCCGCGATTGAAGGCCGTCAGGCGAATCTCAACCTCCCCGAGCTGCCGGACGGTATCGCCAAGTTCTAGTCCGATTCCCCTTCGAACAGGGTCTCCAGCGGCTCCGCATCCACACCCTCCACCTCCCGCAGGTAGCGGGCCAGAACATCGCTCTGGCCATGGGTGACATACACCTTTCGGGCGCCGCTGTCCCGAACTGTCTGGATCAGCCCAGGCCAGTCGGCATGGTCACTGAGCACGAAGCCCCGCTCATAGCCCCGCCGTCTGCGCGCTCCGCGCACGGCCATCCAGCCGGAGGCAAAGGCTGTTTGAGGTGACTTGAACCGACGCATCCAGCTGGAGCGATGGGCCGATGGCGGGGCCAGGATCAAACGCCCGTGGAGCGGTTCCTTGCGGGTCAGTTCGCTGACGGGACGGCTGGGGGTCATGGGAACTCCCGCCTCGCGGTAGTGGCGGGTCACGGTTTCTACGGCGCCGTGCAGCAGCACCTCCTCCTCGACGCCGATGGCCTTCAGCTCAGCCAGCAAGCGTTGGGCTTTGCCGAAGGCGTAGCAGAACAGCAGTGACGGCCTGGTGCGATCACCGCTCCACCAGGCATGGATGTCCTTGGCCACCTGTTCACCGCTCTGCCAGCGATAGATCGGCATCCCGAAGGTGGCTTCGGTGATCAGCACATCGCAGCGCACCGGTTCAAAGGGTTCGCAGCTGGGGTCGTCATCACGTTTGTAATCACCGCTCACCACCCACACCTCCCCCTCCGATTCCAGGCGGATCTGCGCTGAACCAAGCACGTGTCCTGCGCTGTGAAACGACACCTTGCATTGCCCCAGCCAGTGTTCTTCGCCGTAGGCCACCGGGTGAAGCGTGATGTCTTTGCCCAGCCTCTGGCGCAGAACCCCTTCACTTGAGGCCACAGCCCAGTACTCCCCGCATCCGGGTCGGGCGTGGTCGGCATGGGCGTGGGTGATCAGGGCCCGAGGTACTGGACGCCACGGGTCAACCCAAGCTTTTGCGGCTCGGCAGTACAACCCTTCAGGCGTGCGTTCGATCAAGCTCCGCTGCTGATCGCTGCAAACAGTCTGGAAGCCCCGTACCTTGAGCGCGTTTGCCCCGTTTGCCATGAAGCTTCTGGCTGCCGCTCTGTTTGTTTAAGCCTTGGCTTTGCCCAGTTCCGCTCTGGCTCAGAAAAAGATTCCCAAGGCACAAGGCCACAACCAATTCCCTCTGGGTTATGTCAACACGCTGGGCACCACCGGCACGTCTCCCATTCACTACGAGATGAGGCCCACCAATGGTGAAGCCTGCCCTTCCGGCTGGATGAATGTTGGCGCTGGCTATTGCCGCAAGAAGTGATCAGTTCTTCTGTTCAGGCCTGAGGCCACTCCAGCGCTCGAGGGTGTTGATCGACTGAACACCCTCAAGCCGTGCTGATCCGGGCCGTGTCCAAGTGGGGATGGATCGAATGTTTTCATCCCTGCACTGCCTGAGCTGGTCGGGGTACTTGTCGGGCAGACCGCATTCCACGTAGTTCAGGTTGCCTCCGGCCTGTTTGCCGAAGAGCTTCATCTGTTCTTTGCAGGCGGGGCACCAATGGGCTCCAAAAAATCTGGCCCCCACTTGGTTCAGTTGGTTGGCCAACTGCATGGTTTGTGCTGTGGACTCCGTTGCGGGTTCAGGAATCGGCTGATTCCAGGCTTGTGCGACCACTTTCTCGCCTGAACCCAATGTGATGACCGCCAAAACGGCCAAGACGTCGATGCCCTTCATTTGCTCGACATGCCCCCGACACGGTGTTCTTGGCGTTGAAAATCTATTCCGATCCGATGGATAGAACCTCGCAAGCAGCGTCGACCTCCTGGGCAAGTTGTTTGAGATCGCCTTCGATGAAGTTCACTCCAGTCCTTGGGCCTCCAGATCGGATGATCAATCGCTTGCCCGTGAGGATGAAATAGGTCGCCCTGAGCTGATCCACATTTTTCGTGCCTCGTTCCCATTCCCCACAGAGGAACACTTCTCTCTCCAAGTCGCTCATGGTTGAACAGGCCGCGAGGACCAACGTGATGCCCACGGCACAACGTTGAAGGCTTCTGGTGGTGGCCTGATCAGGCTTCACCGGCTCATCTCAAGCATGCGCTGCATGGGTTTCATGGCCTTCAGACGCATCGTTTCATCCATCTCGATCGCAGGCGTGAGGGTCTCCAGGCATGCCTTCAGTTTTTCCAGGGTGTTGAGCCGCATGTAGGGGCAGGCATTGCAGCTGCATCCATCGATCCCTGGCACGTCGAGCAGGGTTTTCTCCGGAACCCGTTGCCGCATCTGATGGAGGATCCCTGGTTCCGTCAGAACGATGAAGCTGTCGCAGGAGCTCTGTTCGGCGTAGTTCAACAGCTTGCTGGTGGATCCAATGAAATCCGCCAGGTCCAGCAGGTTCTGCTGGCACTCGGGGTGGGCGATCACTTCAGCCGTGGGATGTTCGTGCTTGAGGGCCAGAACGGCCTCTTCGCTGAAGGTCTCATGAACGATGCAGCGTCCTGGCCAGAGGGTCAGCTCGCGACCGCTCTGTTGCTGAACCCAGCGCCCCAGGTTCTGATCCGGGGCGAACAGAACGGGCTGATCGGCAGGCAGTTGGTTCACCAGATCAACCGCATTGCTGCTGGTGCAGATCAGATCGCTTTGCGCCTTCACCGCTGCCGTGCAGTTGATGTAACTCACCACAAAGTGGTCGGGGTGTTCTGCACGAAAGCGGGCGAACTCATCAGCGGGGCAGTCGTCCGCCAGAGAGCAACCGGCTTCTAGATCCGGCAGCACCACCGTCTTTTCCGGGCTGAGAATCTTGGCGGTCTCCGCCATGAAGTGCACGCCGCAGAACACGATCACGTCTGCATCGGTGCTGGCGGCCTTGCGCGACAGCTCCAGGGAGTCACCAACGAAATCGGCGATGTCCTGAATCTCCGGTTCCTGGTAGTAGTGCGCCAGGATCACGGCATTGCGGTCCTGGCGGAGCCGGTTGATCGCCGCAACAAGGGCGGTGTCAGCGCTCATCAGGACCGGTTCGGGGCAGGATGGCCACAGCCTAGGCACTCGCTCTGAAGCACCTGCGCCTTGCCATTGCCGGTGATCTGCACGGCGCCTGGGGCGACGCGGATGAGCAGCTGCTGCAGCAGCTCAGGCCTGACGCTGTTCTTTTTGTTGGTGATCTCGCTGATGGGGATCTGCGTCTGACGCGCCGGATCACGCGGCTTCCCTTCCCCGTGGCCGTGATCCTGGGGAACCACGACCGCGGGCGAGATCGCAGTGGCGGCATCCTCGAGCAACAACGCGCTGTGCTCGGCGATCTCCATTGCGCCTGGCGCTCGATCCATTGGCCGGAGCTCCCGTTGACGGTTGTGGGTGCGCGTCCCTGCAGTGCTGGTGGGGGGTTTCACCTCTCGAAAGCTGTGGAGGCGGTGTACGGTCCGGTGTCGCTTGAGGCTTCAGCCGAGCGAATCGTGCAGGCCGCAGCTGAAGTTCCCGCTGATCAGCCCTTGATCGTGATGGCCCACTGCGGTCCCTCGGGCTTGGGATCTGATGCCGCCAGTCCCTGCGGGCGTGACTGGAAGACCCCGGCGGTGGACTGGGGGGATCAGGATCTGGCCCTTGCCCTGGACCGCATGGCCAAGCACCGACCCGCCGATCTGGTGATTTTCGGTCACATGCACCATGCCCTCAAGCGCGGCTCCGGTGTCCGCCAGACGCTGTTGCGCCATCGCCATGGAACCGCTCTGATCAACGCCGCTTGTGTGCCTCGTTCAGGGGTGGATGGGCAGGGGCGGACGCTGTTGCATTTCTCCTGGGCTGAATTCCAGGGTTCCCGCCTCACCCAGCTCGCCCATCGCTGGTACACCCCCGATGCTGAGTTGATTCATCAGGAGCAGTTGCCGATCGATGCTCCGTTGCCGTGCTGATCTATTTCTGCAGCAGCAGCCATGGCTTCGGCCATGCGGCTCGCGATGCTGCGGTGTTGCAGCAGCTGCGCCGCCTGCGTCCTGAGTGGACCTTGGTGATGAGCTCGGGCCTGCCCTCCCCGATACTCCAGCTGTTGTTGGGGGATGCAGCGATTGAGCAACGCTGCTGTCAGTGGGATGTGGGCATGGTGCAGGCCGATGCGCTCGGTGTGGATTGCGCCGCCACCCTTAGTGCCCTGGATCAGCTGGAACAACGGCTGCCGGCCTTTATCGAGGCTGAAGCCGTCTGGATGGCGTCGCAGGGGCAGCCGGTGTTGATCATCGGGGACATTCCCCCGGCCGCGGCCGCCCTGGCCAAGCGCCTCGATGCACCCATGGTGTGGATGAGCAATTTCGGCTGGGATGACATCTATGGCCCCTTGGGCCCTGCTTTCCAAGGCTGGGCCGATGCCGCCGCTGAGGCCTACCGCTGCGGTGATCTCCTGCTGCGCTGTCCGTTTGACCTCGCCATGAATTGGGGGTTGCCTGAACAGAGGATCGGGTTGGTCTGTGCCAGCCCGCGGCCCATCCCGGCGGATCTTGAGGCTTCCCTTGATGGCCAGGACGCTCCCCTGGTGCTGGTGGGATTTGGAGGCCTGGGCTTGTCCCTTTCGCGGGATCTGTTTCAGCTCTGGCCCAACCACCATTTCCTGCTGCCGACTTCAGCAGATGGTTCGCAAGCACCTGAGTTGGTATCGCTCCCCAACCTCACGCATCTTCCGGATGGTCTGCGTCCCGTTGATGTGCTGGGCCGTTGCTCCCGTTTTCTGGGCAAGCCCGGTTTCAGCAGCTTCTGCGAGGCGATGGCCCAAGGGGTTGGGATGCACGTGGTGGAGCGCAGAGGATTCGCTGAAGCGGCGGCGTTGATGGATGGTCTGCGTCGCCACGGTCAGCACCGCTGCCTTACGCGTCAGGAGCTGGACTCGGGGGCATGGCAGCTGGACCAGCCATTGCTGGCGCCGAGCGAAGCTCCTCTTTCTGCATCAGGGGCTGAAGAAGCCGCTCTGGCACTGGTGGGTTGGGCTGAGCAGGCCATTTGATTTTCACGAAAAACTACTTCTTGTCGCGTCAATTTGCTGCCAAGTTGATGCCCTAGCCGATTATTTGACTGGCATATATACCTATTGCTTTGAGCCTTCGGTTCGAGAAAGTCACACCGTGTGAGATTTTTTTCTCGCCCGAGCATTTCATCCGCTTCTGATCTGCTCATCGTTCTCTTCTGAGGGCATGCACTTTGAACGCTCTTAATGGCTATCTCTGCATTCATCGGTCGTCAGACGCTTCAAGCGGCCGTGATCGTCGGAGTTCTGCCTGCCCTCTGTTCCCCGCTGTCCGCCCGGGCGAGCCTGTTGCCCCCCGCCTCGCGGGCGCAGTTGATTCACACCTCTGATTTCCAGCCCAGCCGGGCGATTCCTTACGTGATCACGCCCGAACGTCGGGCGATGCTCAACACGATCCGCTTCGCGGAAGGCACCTGGAAAGGTGGCCTCGATGTGGGCTACCGGGTGATGTTCGGAGGTGGTTTGATGCCTTCCCTGGATCGTCATCCCAACCGGGTGATCTACAGCTCCCGCTACGCCAGTGCAGCTGCCGGGGCTTACCAGTTCATGCCCTTCACCTGGAATCTGGTTCAGCGCAGCATCGGCGTGCGCGGTTTCGGACCTGAGGCCCAGGACCAGGGCGCCTTGTTTCTGATCCAGCGGCGCAAAGCTTTGGGTTTGACCGACACCGGTGTTCTCAGCCCGCTTCTCGCGGCCATGCTGGCTCCCGAATGGGCGTCCTTCCCCACACTCGCCGGTCGCAGCTATTACGGCCAACCCGTCAAGAAATACGCGCACCTGCGTTCCTTCTACGACGTGAATCTTGCGGAGTTGCGTCGTTTGCGTGACACCAAGCGCCAGGCGCTCGTCGCTCCTCCCCCGGCCCTCTGCACCGGGTCGCGCATCGAATGCGCCACCCGGCTCTGAGAGGCATTTTCGAGGTCGTCTAAACCCCTCAACCCTCAGCGTCGTTCTGAAGCTTTCGACCAACCGTGGCCTGGGCGGTCAGATAAGCGGCGATGCCACCAGCCAGGAAGCCGACCCCATTGCGCAGCAGGGGCATCACTTCAGACGTCCGTGTGACCACAGGGGCAACGCCGAAGACCCCGAAGAGCATCACCCACAGCGGTGAGAGCAGCAGCAACCAGGCCCAGGCGATGGTTTCGCCCTCCTTCCGTGGATAGGCCGCAAAGCCAGCAATCAAGCCGCCGAAGATCGAGGTGGTCAGCGTCCAAAGCCACTGTTCCTGGGGAAGGCCTGGCACCACCTGACAGCCACCACGGTCCAGACAGATTTCCACCGCATTGAGGGCATCCAACACGGCTCCGTCCTCGCCGTGATCCTTCACGTAGTACTGGTTGCCGTAGCGGGTCTGCAGCTCCACCCAGTAGGTGCGCGGCATCATCGCGAAGTAGGCATCGCCAACGTTGAAGTTCAGCAGGTTCCCGCCGCGGGGGTCGGCCACCAGCAGCAGGCTGCTTTCATCCAGCCCCCAGAACTCGCGAATGGCCAGACCTGGTGTGCGTTCGTACTGGGTCAACACCCGCATCTTCCAGCCGGTGCGTTCCTCCACATCCGCCAGGGATGCCTCCAACTGGCTTCTTTGGGTGTCACTGAACACCTTGGCGAGGTCAATCACCGGGGTGGGGTGATCCGGCAGCAGCTCAGGGTTGTCGTAGGCCTCAGCCGGGGTCACCAGAACACCCAGGCTGACCAGAGCCACCACGACAAGGCTCCACAGATGTCGGATGTGATGTGTTCCCATGGAACTGCTGCAGCGACCGGCATTCTCTCCAATGGAACCGATGGTTGCGTCCTGTCCTGACTGGTTGGCAACGCATCTGCATCAGGCGGGGGGTGCCGTTCCGTTTTCCCGATTCATGGATCTGGCTCTGAATGAGCCGGAGCACGGGTATTACGGCTCAGGCCGCGCACGCATCGGAGCCCAGGGTGATTTCGTCACCTCCCCCTCGCTGGGCAGTGATTTCGCAGCCCTTCTGGCTCCTCAGATCCTGGCCTGGCTGACGTCGATTTCCCGAAGCGATCCTGATCAACGCCTGTCGATTGTGGAAATCGGTCCTGGCGAGGGTCATCTGGCCCGGGATCTGGTCGCTGCGTTGCATGGTGCTGATCCAGAACTCCTGGCTCGGATCGAATTGGTGTTGGTGGAGGCCAACCCCGGCATGCGGCGGCGGCAACAGGCTCTGCTGCAAGAGGCGGACGATCTGCCGCTGCGCTGGTGTTCTCTGGACGAGTTGCGCCGCGCTCCGGTTCAGGGCGTGGTGATCGCCCATGAGTTGCTGGATGCCCTCCCGGTGGAGCGATTGATCTGGCGGGAGGGATCCCTCCAGCAGCAGTGGGTGGAGCTCGCTCAAAACGGTGATCTGCGAACGACGCATCGGCCCCTCTCCGATGGTTTGCACCAGGAGATCAGGCGTGTGTGCAGCCAAGGCGGCATTCAGTTGCCGCCACCCGATGCCGAAGAGGGGTGGACCACGGAGTGGAACAGTGCAATGCCCGACTGGTTCGCGGCGGCGGCCGCTGCCGTGGATGCGGGCGTTCTGCTGGTGATTGATTACGCCCTGGAGGCCGAGCGTTATTACACGGCCCGGCGCTCCGACGGCACCTTGATGGCTGTTTGCGCTCAGCAGGCGGGGCTGTCGCCCTTGGATCAGCCTGGTGAGCAGGACCTCACGGCCCACCTCTGCATCGAGGTTGTTGATGAGGCGGCCCAGCGCAACGGCTGGCTGGTGGGTGATCAGATCAAGCAGGGCGAGGCACTGCTGGCCTTGGGGCTTGCGCAGCGTCTGCATGGGCTGCAGCAGCTACCGGGCCAACAGCTGGCGGAAGCCCTGCAACGCCGCGAAGCCTTGCTTCGCCTGGTTGATCCTGCGGGGCTGGGTGCGTTCCGCTGGCTCACCTACCTCCGCGGGTTGCCGGAAGGCTGCTTCAGCCTTTCAGGCGCTCCAGGCAGCTCAGAATTTCCTCATGACTGACGTCATCGCGGATCTCAACGGATCCGATGCCGGTGGGCATCACGAAGCGCAGGCGACCGTCGCGCACCTTTTTGTCCCCCTGCAGGCTGTTTAAAACCGCATCAGCGGAGAGATCCGGCCAGGCGGTGGGGAGTCCGGCGCTCTCGATCAGTCGGCGTTGGCGCTCAGCATCATCGCGGCTCCAGCTGCCCCGAAGTACCGCAAGTTCGCCCACCGCCACCATGCCAATGGCGACCGCTTCACCATGGAGCCAGGTGCCATAGCCGCAGAGGGTCTCCACCACATGGCCGAAGGTATGGCCGTAGTTGAGGATCGCCCGCAAGCCACCTTCTTTTTCGTCGGCGGCCACCACCCGTGCCTTGGCCGCGGCCGATCGCTGCAGAATCGAGTTCAGGCGTTCCGCACCAAGACCCGCAGGCGTGCTCGGGTCGGGGCAAGCCTCCAGTTCTTCGAGCAGCGCCGTGTCGCCGAGGATTCCATACTTGATTACTTCGGCCATGCCGGCCCGGAACTCGCGTTCGGGCAGGGTGTTGAGGGTGGAGGGATCGATCAGCACCAGCCGCGGCTGGTGAAAGGCACCGATCAGGTTTTTGCCGCGGGGATGGTTGACCCCGGTCTTGCCACCGATCGACGCATCCACCATGGCCAGCAGGGTTGTGGGCACCTGCACCACCTGGATGCCCCGCAGCCAGGTGGCTGCCGCAAAGCCGGTCATGTCTCCCACAACGCCGCCGCCGAGGGCCACCATCAAGGAGCTGCGTTCGAGCTTGGCGTTGTAAGCCGCATCGTGGATCTCCGCCACCGTGGCGGGCGTCTTCTGGTGTTCGCCGGCGTCAATCACCAAAAGCTCCACGCTGAAACCTGCCTCTCTGAGGCTGTTCAGGCAGGCGTCGCCATAGGGGCTGGCGACATCGGGATTGCTGACCACCAGCACACGCCGACCAGCTTGCACACCAGCGTCCAGCATCTGCTGACCAAGCCTGGCCAGGCCGCCGTTTCCAATCACCACCTCGTAGGGATTGCGCTCCAGCGCAACGCGGATGTGATGCAACGGGGTGATTGTGGTCATGAAACCGTTGGAACCCACCTACTCTCGCAACAGTGTCGCTGGTCCTGTGCGCGAGAGATCAGTGCGCAACTCTCTTTCGGCCTGGGCGTTCCTGCTGCCGGCTGTGGTGCTGATCAGTTTGTCGGTGCTGGTGCCGGCCCTGATGGCTCTGATGATGAGCTTTACCGCCACGGGGCTGGATGTCAGTGAACCCCTGCGTTTTGTCGGTTTGGCCAACCTGGAGCGCCTGCTGTCGGACCCGATGGCGCAGCAGGTGCTGTTCACCACCTTTCTCTATCTGGTTGGTGTGGTGCCTCCCATCGTTCTGGGGGCGCTGGCGCTGGCGGTGCTGGTGAACCAGGGGCTGCCGGGGCGTTCCCTGCTGCGGGGCGCCTTCTACACCCCGGTGCTGGTATCGATCGTTGTTGCAGCGATCGCCTTCCGCTGGCTATATGCCGAGAACGGATTAATCAATGGATGGTTAAGCGCCCTGCTTGGCGATGCCTTCAGTCCGATTGGATTCCTCACCACGCCACAGCTGGCCCTGCCCGCCGTGATGTTGGTGACCCTCTGGAAAGGACTGGGCTACTACATGGTGATCTTCCTAGCGGGTCTTCAGGGCATTCCCAAGGAGCTCTATGAAGCTGCGGAGCTGGATGGCAGCGAGGGTTGGATAAAACATCTCGACATCACCCTGCCCTTGATGGGGCCCTACGTGACACTGGTCGCTGTGGTGTCGTCGATCGCGGCCACGAAGGTGTTCGAGGAGGTGTTCCTGATGACGCAGGGAGGTCCTGCGGATGCCACCCGAACCATCGTTTATTACGTGTACGAACAGGCTTTCGCTGAATTGGAGATCAGCTACGCCTGCACCCTTGGCCTGGCCCTGTTCCTGATGGTGCTGCTGTTCACCATGGTTCGCTTGGCCTTTGCCGGCGACCGGCCGCTGATCTGACGCTGTCACTGACCCTGCAGAGTGGCAAGCTGCGGACATCAGCTCGGACACGATGATCGGCGTTGTGGGAGGTGGTCAGCTGGCACGGATGCTCGTGCAGGCCGCCGCGCAACGCGAGGTTCCGATCGCCGTTCAGACAGCCAATCCAGCGGATCCCGCCGCTGGATTGGCTTCGCGTCTCGTGGCGGCGGATCCGCGGGATGTGGCTGGAACCCGGGAGCTGGTGTTGGGCTGTGACGGCGTCACCTTCGAGAACGAGTGGGTCAACATCGACGCCCTTCTGCCGTTGGAGCAGCAGGGCGTTCGTTTCCAGCCATCCCTGGCTGCGCTCTCGCCCCTGGTCGACAAGTTGTCGCAGCGTCAGCTGCTCGACGATCTGGCGATCCCAAGCCCGCCCTGGTGTCCGCTGCGTTTGATTTCGCCGGCCCAACCTGCGCTTCCTCAGGGCTGGACCTTTCCCGTCATGGCCAAGGCCTCCCGCGGGGGATATGACGGCAAGGGCACGGTGGTTTTGCGCGATATCGATGCCCTGTCGCAGTTGTTGCGAGCCGTCCCTGCCGAGGATTGGTTGCTGGAATCCTGGGTGGACTACGAACTTGAGCTGGCTCTCGTGGTCAGCCGCGATCAGCGCGGCCGGATCCGCCATTTCCCTCTGGCGCAGACCCATCAGCATCAGCAGGTTTGTGACTGGGTTTTGGCACCGGCACCGGTGGACCCTTCCGTAGCGGCCTTGGCCTACAACGTTGCTGCGTCGCTGATGACGAAGCTCGGCTATGTGGGGGTGTTGGCTCTGGAGTTTTTCTATGGACCAGCTGGCCTGCAGGTGAATGAGATCGCCCCCCGTACCCACAATTCAGGCCATTTCTCGATCGAAGCCTGCACCAGCAGTCAGTTCGATCAGCAGCTCTGCATCGCGGCTGGTCTTCCCGTGCCTGATCCCGAGCTCAAAAGCCGCGGTGCCTTGATGGTCAACCTGCTGGGCCTGGACCCCGAACGCCATGATCCCTTGGACCAGCGGCTCCAGGCGCTGGAAGCCATGCCAGGGCTTCACCTGCACTGGTACGGCAAGTCACCGGAAACTCCGGGGCGCAAGTTGGGCCACGTGACGCTGCTGCTCGAGGCTGAAACGGTGGCGAAGCGTCGCGATGAGGCGGAGTCAGCACTTGCCGCCATTCGCAGGATCTGGCCCCACTCGAGCGAGAGTCAGGACTAGGCTTGGAAACGAACTGCTGTGTTGGTGACGGCCTTTTTCTAGTGCTCTGATCTGACTCTCTTTCGACTTGGGGAGACTGTCGTGACGGTGACGTAGACCGGCCATGCAGCCGGAAACGAAACCCCACTTTGTCGCCCCTTCTGGTTCTTCCAGGTCGACCACTGGGGCTCGCACGGCATGGCGGTTCACCTCATCAGGGACGTGAACAGGGTCTGGTCTGAATTTTCTCCAGAAGCGTTGGAGGTATTCACCCACATCGATCAAGGGGGATTCGACACCCAGGTGCCATCAAGGCTTTTCGCTTGAACTGCGCATAGTGCTGGCCCGTGCCAAGAGCCTTGGTCGGATCTGAGGAGGCGAACGAATCCATCAGCCTTGAAGCCTTGATCTCGCCGCTCAAATTTTGTCAATCAACCGGAGCATCACTTTCCAAGAAATTTATGCGGCTTATTCGAGGTGCAAATCACATGCCTGGTCATTATCCGCAGATCTGATTGATTAGCTTTCTCCTGCCACGTTCGTCACCAACGTATTGCGGTGGTTTATCTGGGAGGAGAAAAAGCATTTGTCAGGCTCTTGTCGTTCAGCGACAACTGCCCATTGGCTTCTAGCCAGCACCAACCCTCCGTGCGGAAACTGGTGTAGTACGTCATTATGAGTGCTTTGGCGCAGCTTTGAGCCACTGGTTCGACCATGAACAAGCAGTTGCAGCAGGCCATGTGGTTGCAAGGCACTCCCCGTCATTTTCTGGGGCCCAACGTGACGGCTTTGGTTCCTTTAAACCTTCTGGCAGCAGCCTTCACCCATAGCCATTCCGATGTCTCGATGAGGATCCTGCATGGCTACTCCGACCTTGGACTTGTTTTTGGTGTTTATGGGGCTTTGGTCCTCCTTCTGTTGCAGTCAAATGCGCTGAAAAAGCTCTTGCTTGCCCTTCTGCTCGTTGGCAACATTGCTTTCTTTGTTGTCAACACTTGGATCACTGTGAATGGAATGGGTATTCCATTTGGATCGTAATTCCACCTTGCTTTGGCAGCTATCTTTGCGGCCAATTACTTTTTAATCAGTCGCACATATCGCAGTTTTACAAGCTGAGTTGAGCATGCCTAAATTTTGAGTGTTCTCTTGGTGTTCATTCAGTGAGCTGTTGGATGCATGTCAATTAAATTCTTTGCTCAATCCCCGTGCGTGGATGATGCCGCGTTCAGTGGATTATTTGATTGTGACTTGCCTGACCAACATTTCTGATTGGCTAGTGGGGTATGCCCCTCATCAGCCAAGACTCAATTACAAAAAATAAAAGGAAGAAGAGGCCAATTCCCATAACCAGAACCTTGCCGTTCATCATGTCAATTTCGCTTTGCTCGAATTCTAGATTTGTTTTTATTCGCTTGCTGTTGATCGGCTTGAGGGTCTAGATCTCTGAATGGTTGAACTCCTGTAGCGCATACTGGGCGAGGCATTTGTTTTTATCGGTGTCGGTCAGCGAGATGGTGGTCACGCTCTGACGCCAGTTTCGACGGTTGATCAATTCGTTGAATTCGGTCAAAGCGTCTTCGAGGTCGTCGAAACTGCCCATGCTCTCCATTGTTTGTTGCCCTTGTTTGACGGCAATTTCGAGGGGCATGGTTCGATCGCTGCAGCCATCAAGGCTACCCCTGTGCTGTTGTGTAGTCGATGATGCTTACGGCTGTGTGAACAAAGCTTGTCAGCGCTTTGCCTGTCCTTAGCGTTTGTTTGGTTGCAGTGCTGCGATGCGTGATCCACGCCTGGATGAACTGATCCAAATGGAAACCTGGGATTGGTGGAAAGCTCAGGTCTTTTATTTGCGCGAAAAGAAAGATTACGCTGACGCGGAAGCGCTGTTTATGGAATTCAAGATCCCTGCAACTGACGCCAACGATTGATACCACTGGCTGATGTCACTGTGCATGGATCCAGGGAATCATGTTCGTTCTCAGATTGAGTTTGTTGGTTGATGGTGTTGATGAGAATTACTTTTCTGCATCGCTTCACTGTTCATTCTTCCGTTCTGGTTTCATTCTTTTCGCCTTTTTTCTGGCTGGTGCCAATCGCGCTGCTTGTGGGTTGTTTTGGCAGCCCCGCGGTTGACGCTGACCCCTTTCTCCCGGATAACGCTGAAGTCGCATGCCGGGCCATCCTTCCCCTATGTTTCCGCCGATTCGATTGGGCTGAACTCTGTGCCCGCGATCCCAGCGTTGCCGTTGGTCATCCTGAGGCCTGTCGTTCTGCCGGATTCGAGTCAGGCCAACCCGTTCAGGGGCGGTGATGCAGAACGGCCTGTTCCAGGTCTGGCCGACTCATCGACGTCACCACAAAGACTTCCTGGGCTGATGTCCCCTTGCGAGCCACCAGCTTGTATCCCCCTGTGATCGGGGTGGACACCCGCAGTTGCAGCTCAGGACTGCGTCCACGCACCCGGCTGATCACGGCGGGGGTGATCGTCTGAATATCCGTCTCATGGGACAGGGCCTTCAGCCACGGGATCAAACCGTCTACATAGGTGCTGTGGGTGATGACGACCCGGCCCAAAGCTGAACGAAAACCCGAGAACTGGTGAAAGTTAGCCACTTTGGCTATGCCAGAGAGAGCGCTCCGGGGCTGTGATGCTGAAATCAGTTGACGCTCTCCGCCACGCGATCAGCGGACCGCTAGAGGACGCATGCGGCCCACAGGCCCGCATGCTCACCGCTGAGGTGCACGGAACGGAGGTTCGGGGACTGGCCTTGTGTCCTGGCCGCGTGGTGCGTTTCGTAATGGACGAGCAGCTGCAGCGCTTGCAGGTGGCTGATCTGCTGCGGCTCACCAAAGCCAGCCGCAAGCCTGCGGCCTGACTTAGCAGCGTTCCAGCGGGGCCATCGTTAAGCCTTCGGCCTGAAGCTGCTGGTGGTACAGCTCGGCCTGCTCCAGCGGCCCGCACCAGACTTCTGCCGAACCCTGGCCATCAATTCTGTTGGCGAGGTTCCAGGCGTTGTCCTCACTCATGCCGGGAATGATCTTGCGCAGGCAATCCACCACGTGCTGGAAGGTGTTCACGTCGTCGTCCAGAACGATCACGCGAGCCTGGGGATAACGCTGGGTCGTTCCTTGACGCTCCAGCACTGCTGATGAACCGGGGCTGGAGCTGGTCATGACAGTTGCCTTCGGGCGGACGAAAAGGTGTCGAACCCTAGGTAGGATCCGATCATTCAAGTGGTCAAGAGCATGTTGTTCACTCTGGGTTGGGCGTCCTTGGCCGCCATGTTCAGTTTTTCTATCGCCATGGTCGTCTGGGGACGCAATGGTGACGGCACCTTGAACTTCTGATCGAATCTGTGCTTCAAGACGCACCCCTCCTCAGCCAGACCCTGGCGGTCACGGCGGCAGTGCTTCTTGTCTTCGTCAGCGTTGCCGTGATCTATCTCTCAACGATCGAATGGAGAGACCGTCGACGCCGTCAAGGTTCAACCAAGTCGTCGTCCTGATTGCATCCATCCAACGTCAACTCGGACTTCATCCCTGCACAACCCTTCTTCTGGGGTTGTGCTTTTTTTTGCCTGCCCTGCTGCTTGGCATGTCCAGCCTGCAGAGGCCTTTCCTAAATCGCCGTGGAACAGCAGAGCTGTTTGAGATCAGGCGGGCACGCTTGGTTCAGAGCTTTAAGGCGGACCCTTCTGAACCGGTGCCGAGGATCTGGCAGCAGCGGCTTGGTCCTACGGCAGCCCCTGATCGCTGGGCCCGTCATGGCCGCGGGCTCTGGTGGCTGATCTGGCTTGAAGACGGCGAACCCCTTCTGGCGCTTCCGGCCGTATCGCGTTCGTCTTCCCTGGATCTGCTGTTTGCTGATGAACTGCACCGCTGCAGTTTTAATCAACTCCCACCGCTGAAGCGACGGGAGCCCTCGGCCCTGGAGCAGAGCTGCTTGCAGCGGTTGACCAGCGGAACGTCCGTTCAGTGGCAACCCTCAGGCCTGGCCTCGATCAGCGGTTCCCTTTTTCCCGCCTTGGCGAGCGTGTCTTATGGCTGTCTGCGTGTTGCGCTGCAGGGCGATCGTCTGTTGGCTGAAGGACCTGTGGCCCCCAGCCCCTTCGCATCCCTGCAGACTCATCACAAGGAACACCCAGCCAATTTCGTTCGCTTCGATCCGCCGTCTGCCTATCTGGAGCTCAACAGCGTTTCCCTGCAGCCGCTGCTGGGATCTTTGTTCAACAATTCACTGTTTGCAGAACAACTCGACAGCCGATACGGACTGCCGAAGGAGGTGCGCGAAGTTCTTCTCAATGCACCTGTCGTTGTACGGCTCGATGCGCTCGAGGCTGGCCGTTTCCAGGTTTCAATTCAGGCCAGGTTGATGCTGGCTGCTGATCAAACCGACAGGATCAAGCGAAGTCTGGATGCTGTTGCCACCGCCTTGTTGCAGCGTGGTTTTCAGCGGGTGCAACGGTCACTGCTGTCTCCGGAAGGTCAGCCTTCAGACCGTGTTGCTGATGTTTGGTTGGATCCTCAGGGGCATCCCCAAGGTGGCTGGTCGTTAAGCCCCCCACTTCAAAACCAGGTGGAGTTGCTGCTGTCTCTGGGGGACGCTCCGAGACTCAGCCCGAAACCGCTGAAACGGATGGGCCAACAGCGGCTTCGCCTTAAGGCACGACCGGATCAATTGGTCCGGTTGGATTGGCTCGGACCGGACTGGCCGCGGGTGCTTCGCCAGGCATCTCAACTGGAGCTTGAAATGACAGCACTACCGACGCAGCAACAGCCCGGATGGCTTCGGCTTCAGCTGGAGGTGCGTTGAGCCTGCTCTTCCAAACGACGTTCCTTCTTGCGCTTCTCGGCAGCGATCGTCTCTTCCACCAGTTCAACGGCCTGATCCATCCGTTCGCTGTTGGAGCCAAACAGGGTCAGATCCTTCTCGACGCGATCGGTGGGCAAACTGAGCCCCTCGGCAAGTTCTTTGCTCTGTTTGACGATGGCCTCGGTGTCCGAGTCTGTCGCATCCGCCGCGGCCGCCTTGAGAAGGCTCATCAGTCCAACGGCCATCAAACGCGAGTAGTGGCTGCCCTCTTTGAGGGCGTGGGATGACAGCCAATCCTTGAGGCTCTCGGGATCCTTGCCTTTGGCCTGCTCAACCAGAGAAGCGTTGGTTTTGCGCAGCTTCGCTGCGTCGAAGCCATTGCTGCTGCAGAGGGCGCTGAACAGTGCGTCGGTCTGCGCTTCGGGCCGATAGCCCTTGGTGAAGGTGTCAAACACGGTGCAGAGCCCAACGCTGAAAAGCTCGTTGGCTTCAAATTGGCTTTGATGGCTCAGCAAATGCAGCTCCACCAGCAGCTCATCAGCAAGGCGGCGGTACAGCGGCGCAATGACGTGGGGAAAGGCCTGATGAAACGCTCGTTTGCTGTCGGCAATGGTCTGACTTGCGGCCAACGTGCAGTCCAGGAATGAATGGTCGGAACCCTAGCGCCGCAGACATCGCCGTTAGGATTGCTCGACCCTGCTGATGCTCAGATGATCCCCATTGTGATTGAGGAGTCCGGCCGGGGAGAAAGGGCCTTTGACATTTATTCCAGGCTTCTGCGCGAGCGAATCATCTTCCTTGGTGAGGCCGTCACCAGTGACTCCGCCAACCGGATCGTGGCCCAGATGTTGTTCCTCGAAGCTGAGGACCCCGAAAAAGATATCTACCTCTACATCAACTCGCCCGGTGGTTCGGTCTACGACGGCCTCGGCATCTTCGACACGATGCAGCACATCAAACCGGATGTGCACACGGTGTGTGTCGGCCTCGCCGCAAGCATGGGAGCTTTCCTGCTCTGTGCCGGCACCAAGGGCAAGCGAAGCAGCCTGCAGCACTCCCGGATCATGATTCACCAGCCGTTGGGTGGTGCCCAGGGCCAAGCCAGCGACATTCGCATTCAGGCGGACGAGATCCTTTTCCTGAAAGAACGCCTGAATAAGGAGCTGTCCGATCGCACTGGACAACCCCTTGATCGGATCCAACAGGACACCGACCGTGACTTTTTCATGTCACCCACCGAAGCGGTGAACTATGGCTTGATTGATTCGGTGATCGACAAGCGTCCCGTTCAGGCGGTCGCTTGAAGAAAGGAAGTTCAAAATCCAACCGTCCCAGCAAAATCTGCCCAGTCTGCGATCGTCCCTTTGAGTGGCGCAAAGCCTGGAGAAATTGTTGGGACGAAGTTGTGTATTGCTCCGATCGTTGTCGGCGGAGAAAGAACAAATCCAATCCATAAAAAAGCCCCCGTTTGAACAAGACGGGAGCTTTTTCTTGCTGGACCAAGAATCAATCCAGGGTGACGACGGTGCGGTCTTTCTCAGGAACAGCGGTGAATTCAGCCACAACGGCCTTGAACTCATCACCATCCATGGTTTCCTTCTCGATTAGCAGCTCAACCAGGCGATCCATGGCTTCGCGGTTGGCAGCCACGATTTCCACGGTTTCGTCATAACAGCGCTTCACCATGTTGCGCACTTGAACATCGATCTGTTGGGAGATCGATTCCGACACGTCACTGCGTGACATCAGGTCGCGCCCCAGGAACACTTCCTGGCTGCCGCCTTCGAGGGCAACAGGGCCGAGATCACTCATGCCGAGTCGGGTCACCATGTTCCGGGCCATGGAAGCAACCTGCTGGATGTCGCCACCGGCTCCGGTGGTCACTTCCTGATGGCCGAACACCACGTCCTCTGCGGCGCGACCACCAAGGGCTCCCATGATGCGTGCCTTGAGCTGGGCACGGGTGACCAGGGTTTGCTCTTCGTCCGGGGAGAACCATGTGAGGCCCTGGGCCTGACCACGGGGAACGAGCGTGACTTTCTGAACTGGATCATGGTCCTTGACCAAGGTGCCGATCAGGGCATGGCCCACCTCGTGGTATGCGATCAGTCGCTTGCTGCGGCCGTCGGTGAGGGGACGGCCTTCCATACCGGCGATGATGCGATCGACAGCGTCGTCGATCTCGCTCAAGCCAATGGCTTCCTTGCGGCGCCGGGCGGTGAGGATGGCTGCCTCGTTCATCAGGTTGGCCAGGTCAGCTCCAGTGAAGCCAGGGGTGCGGCGGGCGATGCTCTCGAGGGACAGCTCTTCTTCGAGCTTCTTGTTGCGGCAATGCACATCCAGGATGGCGAGACGACCCTTGATGTCGGGGGCGTCAACGGTCACCTGACGGTCAAAACGGCCGGGACGCATCAGAGCCGAGTCCAGAACGTCGGGGCGGTTGGTGGCGGCGATGATGATGATGCCGCTGTTGCCTTCGAAGCCATCCATCTCCGTTAAGAGCTGGTTCAGCGTCTGCTCGCGTTCATCGTTGCCTCCACCAATACCGGCACCGCGCTGGCGGCCAACGGCGTCAATTTCGTCGATGAAGATCAAACAGGGGCTGTTCTCTTTGGCCTTCTTGAACAGGTCGCGGACGCGGCTGGCACCAACGCCAACAAACATCTCAACGAACTCAGAGCCGGAGAGAGAGAAGAATGGAACTCCTGCTTCACCTGCAATGGCCTTGGCCAGAAGGGTTTTGCCGGTGCCGGGAGGGCCGACCAGCAGAAGACCACGGGGAATCTGAGCACCCACGGAAGTGAATCGTTCCGGCTGCTTCAGGAAGGTGACCACTTCTTGGAGTTCCTGCTTGGCCTCGGTGACGCCGGCCACGTCATCGAACATGACGCCGGTCTCCGCTTCCATCATGAAGCGGGCTTTGCTTTTGCCGAACTGCATGGCTTGGCCAGGGCCGCCAGGCATGTTGCTGTTGCGGCGGGCCAGGAAGATCAGGGCACCGATCAGCAGCAGCGGGAACGCCAGATTGCCCAAAACTCCCAGCGCCGGTGGAGCTGTTCGCGGGGGATGAATGTCAAAGCTGATGCCTTCGGTCTTCAGCGTGTTGATCAGCTCAGGGGCCAGACCAGGAAGATCAACGCGAAGGCGCTGGACACGGTTGTCGAGGTCGGGGTCAACGGCTTCGATCACGGCGTTGCGGCCACCGTCGTAGATGTCAACGGCTGTGACACGACCGGCTTCGACGTAATCGAGGAAGCGGCCGTAGCTCATACGCGCTACAGCAGCATTGCGAGGAGCGACGGTGGTGCCATTGCTGTCTTGGCTGAGGCCATTCACGCCTCCATTGCTCACCACCTGCCAGCCGATCAGCAACACGACGCCGATTGGCAACAGCCAGAGGGCAAGAAGGCGCCAGCGCTGATTCATGAGCCGAGAAAATTCGTTAACTAGTGTAAAGGAGTTGGCCTGATTTCTGAGGCCTTGTTCAAAGGCTTCTCAGGGCAACAATCGGGTCGAGTTGTGCTGCTCGTCGAGCTGGTACGACTCCGAAGAACAGCCCGATGGATCCCGAGAGTCCAACGGTGACCACCACCATCGTTGCGCCGATCGTTGCTGGCAGGGGCGTGACCGCTGCCACGAGGCTCACTGTTCCAAGACCCGCCAGCGTGCCGATGGCGCCGCCCAGGCTGGCGAGAACAAGTGATTCCACCAGAAACTGCTGCAGCACATCACTGCTGCGGGCGCCCAGGGCTTTGCGCAGACCGATCTCTTCGGTGCGTTCACTGACGGACACCAGCATGATGTTCATGATCCCGATGCCTCCCACCAGAAGGGAGATCCCACCGATAGCCCCGAGCATCAGGGTGAGTCCTCCGGTGATGGTGCTCACGATGGTGAGGGCGTCCTTCTGGGATCGCACCACGAAATCGTCGTCCCGGAGAATCCGGTGCCGCTGCCTCAGCAGGTTGTTGATCTGAAAGCTGGCTGCGCTGATGCTGTATTCATCCCTGGCTTCAACACTGATGGAGTTGAGGCTGACGCCGTAAATCGGATCCCGACCGGTGATCCGGTTCACCATTGTTGTGATTGGGATATAAGTGTTTTCATCCTGGTTGCTGCCGAAGACGGCTCCTTTGGGGGCCATCACACCGACCACCTCAAAGCTCTGATTGCCGATGCGCACCTGCTGGCCAATGGCTGAGCCAGTGGGAAACAACTTGATCCGCAGATCAGAGCCAAGCACGGCAATGGCTTTCGCGCCGGCGACGTCCCTGGCGTTGATGAAACGGCCCTTGGCCACCTCGAAGCTGCGCACCGGGAGGAACTCCGATGTCGCGCCGAAGACCGCACCCGTGGAGCTGCGGGCTCCGGCCTGCACCACCTGATTGGTGTTGATCACGGGCGCCACGCGCTTGACGCTGGGAACCTGGGTGGCGATGGCTTCGGCATCCTCCAGCACAAGCGTTTTGGGTCGGGTGACCCCTTGGCGTCTGGCGTTTGTGTTGCCCGGAACCACAAACAGCACATTGGCCCCGAGGTTGTTCAACTGACCTTCAGCCAGTAACTGTGCCCCCCGTCCAACCCCCACCAGGGTGATCACAGAGGCGTTACCGATCACGATGCCCACCATCGTGAGGAGGCTGCGGAGGCGGTTGCTCCGCAGGGTGGACAGGGCCATCCGCACCGTTTCCGTTGCGGGCATGCGCCGCTTCATGGTTTGGCGTCGTTCAGATCAGTGTCGCCTCTGCTTCGTTGCCCACGATGCTCACCTTGACCAGATCCGTGGATCCGGAAACTCCGGCGTGGGTGCCTGCGGACTGAACCACGAGATCACCCTCCTTCAGCAGGTTGAGCTCCTTGGCCTTGACCATCGCTGCTTGGAAGGTGTGCGTGGTGCGTTCGCCCTCGGGAATCACCAGCGGTGTCACGCCCCACACCAACTGCAGACGACAGGCGACGGTGCGATCAGGAGTGATGGCAAGGATGGGTGCCGCAGGCCGGAACTTGCTGACGTTGCGAGCTGTGGCCCCACTTCGGGTGAGGGGAAGAATCGCGGAGGCATTGAGCTGGCTGGCGATGGTGCTGACCGCACCGCTCAAGGCGTTGGGAATGGTGCTGGGAAGGTGGCTGTCGATCGAGCGTTGGGGGTAGTCCTTCTCGATCCTTCGGGCAATGGTCGCCATGGTTTGGACGGCTTCCACGGGGAAATCCCCCACTGCAGTCTCGTTGGAGAGCATCACGGCGTCGGTGCCATCCAGGATGGCGTTGGCCACGTCGCTGACTTCGGCTCGGGTCGGCCGGGGGCTGGAGGCCATGGAATCCAGCATCTGGGTGGCCGTAATGATGGGGATGCCCAGGCTGTTGGCCTTGCGGATCAGTTCCTTCTGCAGCAACGGCACTTCCTCGGCCGGCATCTCCACGCCGAGGTCACCGCGGGCCACCATCACGCCGTCACAGAGCGGCAGGATCGAATCGATCTGATCGATGGCCTCAAACTTTTCGATCTTCGCCACCACAGGGGTCTCATGGCCCTGTTCACGGATCAGTCCGCGAATCTCTTCCATGTCCGAGGGATTGCGCACGAAGCTGAGGGCCACCCAGTCCACCCCCTGGCTGAGGCCAAAGGCCAAGTCGGTCTTGTCCTTGTCCGTGAGGGCACGAACAGACAGTTGAACGTCTGGGAAGTTGACGCCTTTGTTGTTGGAGAGAACACCGCCCACGGTGACGGTGCAATGCAAGGTCTGCTGCGCTTTGTCGACGGTATCGACCTTCATCTCCACACGGCCGTCGTCGAGCAGGATGCGACTGCCGGCGGTGACTTCGTCGGCGAGCTTGTCGTAGGTGACCGTTGCGATCGTCTTGTCGCAGCTCACCGGCCGTGAGGTGAGCGTGAACGGATCGCCGTTGGCCAGGGTGATCGGCCCCTCGGCGAACCGCCCGAGCCGGATCTTCGGGCCCTGAAGGTCCTGGAGGATGCCGATGGTCTGCCCCAGTTCCTCAGATACCTGACGGATCGTCGCGATGCGTGCGGCGTGCTCGCTGTGGTCCCCGTGGGAAAAATTCAGCCTGAAGGTGGTGGCACCAGCCTTCACCAGCTTTTTGATCCGCTCCGGACTCTCCGTGGCAGGGCCGATGGTGGCCACGATCTTGGTCCGTCGGTTCAGGTCGAACTGGCCCATATCGCGGCTGAAAATCCCTGCGGAAACTACCATCCGGGCGTTTCCCAACCGGCCCCATGGAGATGAATTCCTATCAGGACGCCGCCCGAAAGACGGCTGCCTACCCGGATGTTGGCCGTAATCCCATCTATCCGACCCTTGGTCTGACCGGTGAAGCCGGAGAAGTGGCCGACAAGGTGAAAAAGGTGATTCGTGATCGTGGTGGTGTTTTTGATACCGACACCCGCGAAGCAATCAAGTTGGAGCTGGGAGATGTGCTCTGGTACGTGGCTCAGTTGGCCAGCGAACTGGGTTATGACCTGAATGAGGTGGCTGACGCCAACCTGCAAAAACTGTCGAGCCGGGCTGCCCGCGGGCGGATCGGCGGCAGCGGTGACCAACGTTGATCTCCTGATGCTCTGTCGACTTCTTGCCTTGGTATGCAGCCTCCCTTTGCTACTGGGACTGGCGCTCCCCTGCGATGCCGCTGAACTGCAACTCAGTGAAGTTCGCCTTGATCCCTGCGGAGAGCTGGATGCTGGCAATCAACCCGAATTGAGCCGGCCGGTGGGTGCCAGCTGTTATGTGCTGACGGGAGACGTTGAGAACCGAAGCAAGAACAGCGTTATTGACACGGATGTGTACGCAAGAATCCTGGATGCCAGTGGTGAACCTGTTCTTCCCAACAGAACTCGGGTGGGATCGATCGGGGATGTGAACCCCGGACATTCCGCGTTCGCCCTGCGAATCTCAGTGCCTGCCGGAACCCCCGGACCGTTCGTGATCAAAAATCCCCGTGCCCGAGGGTTCAATGCTCCAGTCCGAACCCGCGTTGATGTTGACGACGATGAGTTGCTGCCGCTGGAGCGCGGCATCAACCAGCAGTGATCACCCAGGAATGATCACCAGCTGGAGCCCGACATGTAGAAGGCGCTGATCGACTGCCCCACAAGGCTCTGCAACAGATTCAGGGCGAGAAAGGCCAGGATGGCGGAGAGGTCAATGCCCCCCAGCGGTGGGATCAAACCCCTGAAGGCGTTGAGGTAAGGATCGGTGATCGCACTCACGCTGCTCAGCACTGGATTGCCCCAGTCCAGGTTCGGGAACCAGCTCAGCAGAACCCGAACGATCAGCACCAGGGAGTAGATCTGCAGGGTCTGGGCCAGCACCTGCAGCAGGGTGACGGGTAGAGATTCCATGGCGGAGGCTGATCTTCTCCGACTTTATGCAGCTTCCGTCAGATCGGTTGCCCCAAGATCAGGAAGCACGGAGAAGGTGCGATGGAATTTTTCGGTGAGGGTGAGCCAGTAGGACCGACCCTCGCTCTGACGACGCCGTTCAATGAATTCCTGCGCCAGCAATTCCTTGATGTGGTCGTAGGCCCCTGAGCCTCGCAGATCCACAAGATCCGATTGAAGGATGCGTTTCTTCAGGGCGATGGTGGCGAGGGTTCGCAGGGTTGCCGTGGAGAGATTCACCGGCAGCAGGTCTTTGACCAGATCGCCCATGCCTGGCCTGAGCTGCAGCCCGTAGCGACCGCTCTGTTCAACGATCTCCAGGGCACTATCGCGCTGGGCGTAGGAGGCCGTCAGGGCCACGAGGGCTTCTTCGACGCTCCGACGGTCGGAGTCGGCCAGCTCAGCCAGTTCGCCGATGCTCACGGGCCGACCCTTGAGATAAAGAATCGCCTCGAGCCGGGTGGGCAGGGATGGAGACGTCATCACAACCCCTCGAGAGCACTCAAGTTACCGCCCTGAAACTCAGAGGAACAGCCCATAGGCGGGGTTGTTGGTTTCATCCCAGTGGCGATAGCCCAGGGCATTGAGGAATTCGGTCCAGCCCTGCATCTCCTGTTCCGGCACCAGCACGCCAACAACGATGCGCCCCACGTCAGCACCGTGATTTCTGTAGTGGAAGATGCTGATGCTCCAGCCGGGGTGCAGAGCATCCACGAAGCTCATCAAGGCACCTGGGCGTTCGGGAAATTCGAAGCGATACAGCAGCTCTTTGCATTCCCCGGCACAGGCCGTGCGCGCTGAAGCCGGCAGACGGCCCCCCACCATGTGGCGCAGGTGAACCTTGGCAAATTCGTTCTCGCTGAGATCGAGGCATGGGAAGCCCCCACGCTCCATTTGGCTCAGGAGTGAGGCGCGGTCGTTGTCATCGCTCACCTGCACACCGATGAAGATCTGCGCCGAAGTGCCATCGGTCATGCGGTAGCTGAATTCCGTGAGGCTGCGCTCCCGCAGCAGTTCGCAAAGCCGCCTCAGGCTGCCGGGTGATTCGGGAATCTCCACGGCCAGCATCGCTTCCCGCTCTTCCCCGAGCTCAGCCCGTTCCGCGATGAAGCGCAGGCGATCGAAATTCATGTTGGCCCCGCAGGCCACCGCCACCAGATTGCGCCCCTCCAGTTGGCGCTCGGCCACGTCTTGTTTCATCCCGGCAACTGCCAGGGCACCGGCGGGCTCCAGGATGGAACGGGTGTCTTCAAAGACGTCCTTGATCGCGGCGCAGATGGCATCGGTGTCGACCCGCACCATGCGATCGACGAACTGCTGGGCCAACTCAAAGGTGTGTTCCCCCACCTTTCTCACGGCGACGCCATCGGCAAACAGACCCACCTGTTCCAGTTCCACCCGCTGGCCCTGCTCGAGGGAGCGGCTCAGGGCATCGGCATCGACCGGTTCCACGCCGATCACCTCCGTTTCCGGCCACAGCCGTTTGACGTAGGCGGCGATGCCTGCGATCAGGCCACCACCCCCCACGGCCACATAAATCACGTTGGGTGGCTGCTCGGCCTGGCGCATGATCTCCATGCCGATCGTGCCCTGGCCTGCGATCACTTCCGGATCGTCGAACGGGTGAATGAACGTGAGCCCATCGGCTTTGCAGCGACGCTGCGCTTCCGCGGAGCACTCGTCGTAGGTCTCGCCATGGAGAACCACGTCACCACCCAGGGCCCGCACGGCGCGCACTTTCACCTCGGGTGTGGTGCTCGGCATCACGATCACCGCCCGACAGCCGAGCCGCTGGGCACTCAGGGCGACGCCCTGGGCATGGTTCCCGGCGCTGGAGGCAATCACACCGCGCTCGAGTTCGTCGTCGCTGAGCTGCGCCATGCGGTTGTAAGCGCCGCGCAGCTTGAACGAGAACACCGGCTGGAGATCCTCACGCTTCAGCCAGACCGTGTTGTTCAGGCGGCGGCTCAGATTGGGGGCGGGATCCAAAGGGGTTTCCCGCGCCACGTCGTAGACGCGGGCGCGCAGGATCCGCTGCAGGTAATCGGTCATCCCACCATTCTTCCAAGGGTTCGATCCAGACAGGATCCGGGTTGGTTCCCGTAGATTGCACGGATTGGAGTTGTCAGTGCATGCATCTCGGAGATCTGAAGCATCCGAATGAACTGCACGGACTCAGCCCGGCTCAGCTCGAGGATGTGGCTCGGCAGATTCGTGAGCGGCATCTGCAGGTGGTGTCCACCAGTGGTGGTCACCTGGGGCCTGGTCTGGGGGTTGTGGAGCTGACCCTGGCGCTGTACCAGACGCTGGATCTCGACCAGGACCGTGTGATCTGGGATGTGGGCCATCAGGCCTACCCCCACAAATTGATCACCGGTCGGTTCAACAATTTCGATTCCCTACGCCAGCAGCACGGGGTAGCGGGTTACCTCAAGCGCACTGAGAGCGACTTCGACCACTTCGGAGCGGGCCACGCCAGCACCTCCATCTCAGCGGCGCTGGGCATGGCCATGGCGCGGGACAACCGTGGTGAATCGTTCAAATGCGTTGCCGTCATCGGTGATGGAGCCCTGACAGGCGGCATGGCTCTGGAGGCCATCAACCACGCCGGACACCTCCCGAATACACCGCTCTTGGTGGTGCTGAACGACAACGACATGTCGATCTCCCCGCCGGTGGGGGCCTTGTCGAACGTGCTGAACCGTGCGCGGCTCAGCCCGCCGATGCAGTTCCTCTCAGGGAGTGTTGAGGAAAGCGTTCGGCATCTGCCCTTCATGGGTGGCGAGATTCCTGCGGAACTCAACCGTCTCAAGGGCAGCATGCGTCGCCTCGCGGTACCCAAGGTGGGTGCCGTGTTCGAGGAACTGGGCTTCACCTACATGGGGCCGATCGACGGCCATGACATCGGTGAAATGGTGCGCACCTTCCAGGCGGCCCATCGAGAAGGCGGCCCGGTGCTGGTGCATGTGGTCACCAAAAAGGGCAAGGGCTATCCCTATGCCGAGGCCGATCAGGTGGGTTATCACGCCCAATCGGCCTTTGATCTCGGCACCGGCAAGGCAATCCCGTCATCGAAACCCAAGCCTCCCAGCTACAGCAAGGTGTTTGGGCAGACCCTGGTCAAGCTCTGTGAGCAGAACAGTCGGGTGATCGGCATCACCGCGGCCATGGCCACCGGTACCGGTCTCGATCTGCTTCAGAAGGCCGTTCCGGATCAGTACGTGGACGTCGGCATTGCTGAGCAGCATGCCGTCACCCTGGCGGCGGGCATGGCCTGCGAGGGGTTGCGCCCCGTCGTTGCCATCTACAGCACCTTCCTGCAGCGCGCCTACGACCAGTTGATCCACGACGTGGGCATCCAGAAGCTGCCGGTCACCTTCGTGCTTGATCGCGCCGGCATCGTTGGTGCCGACGGGCCGACCCACCAGGGTCAGTACGACATCAGCTACATGCGGGCCATTCCCAATTTCACAGTGATGGCACCGAAGGATGAGGCTGAGCTGCAGCAGATGCTGGTGACCTGCCTGCAGCACGACGGGCCCACGGCGCTGCGGATTCCGCGGGGCTCCGGGGAAGGCGTGCCGTTGATGGAAGAGGGTTGGGAATCGCTGCCGATCGGCCGCGGTGAACTGCTGCGGGAAGGCGACGATCTGATGATCGTGGCCTACGGCTCGATGGTGGCTCCGGCCCTGGCCACAGCAACGCTGCTGGAGGAAGCCGGGCTCTCCACCACTGTGATCAACGCCCGCTTCCTGAGGCCCCTGGATCAAGCGCTGATCCATCCCCTGGCGCGGCGCATCCCCCGTGTTGTCACCATGGAGGAGGGAGCTCTTCCGGGTGGTTTTGGTGCAGCGGTTCTGGAGTCACTGACTGATCAGGACATCAACGTGTCGATGTTGCGCATTGGCATCCCTGACAAGCTGGTCGATCACGCCACGCCGCAGCAGAGCAAGGAGGCTCTCGGCCTGACTCCTGCGAAGATGGCTGAACGCATCCTTGAGCGCTTCAGCAACACCTCGGGTGATCTGCCAGCCAGCGCTTCGATCAAGGCCCTGCGGGCCTGAAGCTGGGGCATCAGTGTCCGTTCTGATCGTTGGCGCTGGGCCGTCCGGTGCTCGCCTGGCGATTCAACTGGCCCGGGCGGGTGCTCAGGTCACCCTGGTGGATCGCTTGGCCGATCCCCATCGCCACGCCTACTCCAGTGGTGCGCTGCCGCTCGACGCTCTTCGTCGGTTGGGTCTGCCGGATGACGCCATTGCCGCCACCTGGCAGGGCTGGCAGCTGCACGATCCCTCGGGTCTGGTTCATCAGTGGTGGTCGTCCGGCGATCTGGGGGTGGTGCTCGACTTCGGCCGGCTTCGGTCCTGGCTCTGGGAGGAGGCGCGTCGCCATGGGGTGGAGTTGATCCAGGGCTGCCGGGCTGCGCTGAGCAAGCTCACGGCCGATCAAGCCAGCGTGCGACTGCAGACATGCGATGGGCGGACGTTATTGCGCTCAGCGCGCTGGCTGATTGATGCCACGGGTGCGCGCAGAGATCTCCTGCAGCAGGCTGGCCTCAGCCCCAATCCTGAGGATCCGCTGCTGAAGGGCATCGGCGTTGAGTGGTTGCTGCAGGCCGATGATCGTCAGGCCGCTGCATGGCGGGATCGGATCAGTTTCTTCCTGGGCTCCGACTGGATCCCCCATGGATACGGCTGGATCTTCCCCATGCAGGGGCAACGCCTCAAGGTGGGCGTCTGTCACCTCCCACCTGCGGATCGTCCGACCCCCGGCAGCCTGGCTGGGCCCCTTCAGCGCTTGATTCGACGTTGCGGCTTGAGCGCCTGCCCGGTGCTGGATCGCCATGGCGGGCCTGTGTCCAGCAGCATCGCCCGCTCCGAACCCTTCGTGGCCGGTGCACTGCTGGCGGTGGGGGATGCGGCCAGTTCCGCCAATCTGCTTGGGGGAGAAGGGATCCGCCATGCGATGGACAGCGCGGATCAACTGGCTGATCTGTTGATCGCTGAGGGGATGCCTGGGGACGCCACGACCATGGCCTGTCGCTACCAAGAACAGATCAAGGCCCAGCGGAGTTGGCGCTGGATGGTGTCGGGCCGGCTGGCGCGGCGCACCTGGTGGGGCCTCGACAATCCAATGGCCGACCGACGTCTCGAACGTCTGATCCATGGGCTTTCTGCGACCGCAGAAGCCGCTGCTCTCTCAGAGCTTTTGTTCCACTACAAGTTTGAGCGTTACGGCCTGAGGCTGCTGCCGTATCTGCTCTGAGCCAAGGGTTGTTTCAGGGAGGAGACTGGCTCCTCCCTCAAGAGATGTGCTTCAGAGCACGCCGCGGGCGGCCAGACCCTGGATGGCGCCGATGCCAATGATGTGGCCGAGGCTGGTGGTGCCGAGCAGGGCTGCATGACCCATGCCGCCGAAGAAGGAAGCGTTAGGGAGTGCAGCGCCAACGTTGGGGTGCTTGATCGTGGCCTTGCCGACCATGATGGCAACCACATTGCAGAGGATCATCACCAAGGCGACCTTGGGAGACCAGGACACGGAGGCGGGAGCAATCGCGAAGAGGTGGGTCAGCATTCGAGCCAATGAGCGACACCTCATCTTCCGGTGATGGCGACGCCTTGCCTGCCTCTCTTAAGAGTTGTTCACCCTTTTTTGGGGGTTGGTAACAAAAGTCCGATCACCAAAACCGTGTTGCTGAGGGTGAGAAAGGCTTCTGCCCCACCGTGCAACCAGTCAATCTCCACCAGTTCCGCTGAGCAGCAGCGCAGGGCGGCAATGGCGGCACCAATCGTGACGGCCACAAACAGAAGGGTGAGCTGAAAGCCCCGTTCCGCCATCAGCGGCAGCGCCTCACTTTTGCGGAGCCAATAGAGAAACAGCAGATAGGGGATCAGCGAGGCCGCGAACAGCGGTGCGGGATCAAAGCTCATGGAGCACTGGCTCCGTCCACCACCCGGCGTCGTTGGAGCTGCCAGGCCGCGAAGGCCAGGGTGCAGTTGCCGATCACGGTGAACAGGGCCTGAAGGGTGACCAGCCCCCGCAGCGCTTCGCTGTTGTCAAACAGATGCCAGGTGCAGGCGGCCATGGCACTGACGAGGGCTGGAAGCATCGCCAAGGACATGCCCAGCAGACCACGTCGATGTATCAACACGATCGCCACGCACCACTCCACCACGGAGGCGACGTGGATCCACCAGGTTCCGAGCGACAACGCGTGCATGCTCTGAATCCTAGGAATCCGTTGATAATGCCAGGAGTGAACAGGCTGCTGCCCGTGGTCCGCCCCACTGCGCCTGTATTGCTGCTTTGCGGCTACTACGGAGAGCACAACCTCGGCGACGATGCCCTGCTTCAGGTCCTGGTCGCGTCACTTCCCCAGCCGCAGCAGCTTCTGATTACGGCCCGCGATCCGGCCCCTGTTTTGGCGTTGGCTCCGTCGGCGCAGACGGTGAACCGCCGTTCCTTGCTGCTCTGTCTTCGTGCGGCCCTGAGAGCTGATGTTCTTGTTCTTGGTGGGGGGAGCCTGCTGCAGGACAGCACCAGCTTCAGCAGCCTTGTTTATTACCTGCTGGTGATGACGGTTGCCCGTTTAGGTGGCGCCGAGGTGGTTCTCTGGGGGCAGGGCCTTGGACCCCTGCAGCGGCGGATCAGTCGGCTGTTGGTTCGCACGGTGTTGCCGCTCTGCAAGGCAGCGAGCTGGAGGGATCAGCGCTCCTTTGATTGGGCCCAGCGTTGGGCCCCCAAGCTGCCGATGGTGCTGGCCGCCGATCCGGTCTGGCAGATGCCGGCGCGCCCTTGGCTTGGTGGCGACGCCATCGTGCTCAGCTGGCGTCCCACACCTTTGCTGGATCACGCGGGCTGGCGTTGCTTGACGGAGGCTTTGGATCGGCTCAGTGCCGA
>ENA-OSEY01000093-OSEY01000093.1-marine-metagenome-genome-assembly--contig:-NODE-93-length-60282-cov-19.247704_pt1 | contig 60282 bp, 59 predicted proteins | sample MGYA00248465_ERZ534230 | MGnify/ENA primary metagenome ERZ534230 (study PRJEB26409, sample SAMN06344110) | marine metagenome | isolation source: Sea water from surface | place: Atlantic Ocean:Southern... | reverse complement strand
GATGAAATTACTAAATGGGTTGTTGACTTTAAAACTGATGTATACAAAAATTTAAAAAGCGAAGTTAAAAAAATTATTTTTAATTAGACTTTATAGAATTTAAAACCTCAATTTTCTGATCTAATATATATCGTTCATGATCTTTAATATTTTCTTTTTTTAAACCTTCCTCCGCATCCTTCACAATTTTATCCACTTTATTTTTATCCATTTCTTTTAAGTCAAAAATATTACTTGTTAGTATCGACAAAGTATTATCTTTAAATTCGACAATTCCATCATCTACATAATAATTTAAAGTTTCATTTTTAGATCTTACGTCAATAATTCCTGGTTTTAAGAAAGAAATTAAAGGAATATGATCTTTTAATATACCCATATATCCTTCAATAGCCGGGATAACTACTTCCTCAGTATCACTTTTTGTTAAAAAAGATTTTTCTGGACTTATGATTTCCAAATTAAATTGGTCCATTTAGGCTGCTGCTTCCTTAGCCATTTTTTCAGCTTTTTGAACCGCCTCTTCGATTGTACCAACCATATAAAAAGCTGCCTCAGGTAAATGATCATATTCACCTTTACAAATTGCATCAAATCCTTTGATAGTTGAGTCTAAATCGACAAGTTTTCCTGGAGAACCAGTAAAGACTTCCGCTACGAAAAACGGTTGAGATAAAAATCTTTGAATTTTTCTTGCTCTTGCTACTGTCAATTTATCTTCTTCTGATAGCTCGTCCATTCCTAGAATTGCTATTATGTCTTGTAAAGATTTATATGTTTGTAAAATTTTTTGAACGGATCTTGCAACTCTATAGTGTTCTTCTCCGACAATTCTTGGATCAAGTATTCTTGATGTTGAGTCTAAAGGATCTACTGCTGGGTAAATTCCAAGCTCTGCTATTTGTCTTGATAATACGGTTGTTGCATCTAAGTGAGAAAATGATGTAGCTGGCGCAGGATCTGTTAAATCGTCTGCGGGAACATAAATTGCTTGAACAGAAGTTATCGAGCCTTTATTAGTTGTTGTAATTCTCTCTTGTAAATTTCCCATATCCGTTGCTAAAGTTGGTTGGTATCCAACCGCAGAAGGAATTCTACCAAGTAAAGCTGATACTTCTGAGCCTGCTTGAGTAAATCTAAAAATATTATCTACGAAAAATAATACATCTTGACCCTCTTGATCCCTAAAATATTCTGCTACTGTCAAACCAGTAAGAGCTACCCTTGCTCTTGCGCCTGGTGGTTCATTCATCTGTCCATAAACCAAAGCAGCCTTTGAACCTTTCCCCTCTGGTTTAATTACTCCAGACTCTATCATCTCATGGTAAAGATCATTACCTTCTCTAGTTCTTTCACCAACGCCAGCAAAAACTGAAAAGCCTCCATGCGCTTTTGCTATATTATTAATTAACTCCATTATTATCACAGTTTTTCCAACACCAGCTCCTCCAAATAAACCAATTTTCCCCCCTTTTGCATAAGGGGCTAATAGGTCGATGACTTTTATACCAGTTACTAAAATTTCTGTTTCAGTTGATTGATCGTTGAAAGTTGGAGCTTGTCTATGAATTGGCCAACTTTCTTTAGTTTTTACATCACCTTTTTCATCAATGGGCTCACCAATAACATTGATAATTCTGCCGAGAGTTTCAGGGCCTACAGGAACTTGGATCGGAGCGCCCGTATCTAGAGCTTCGTCTCCACGTTTTAGTCCTTCTGTGCTATCCATCGCAATAGTTCTTACACTAGACTCTCCTAAGTGTTGTGCTACCTCTAAGATTAATTTATTTCCACCATTATCACATTGCAAGGCTGTGAGTATTTCTGGTAATGCACCATCAAATTTTACGTCTACTACAGCTCCTATAACCTGAGTAATTATTCCTTTTTTGCTCATATTATAAACTTTCCGCTCCCGATATTATTTCAATTAACTCCTTTGTAATAGCAGCTTGACGACTTCTATTATACTGAATAGTTAGTTTATCAACTAAATCTCCAGCGTTTCTTGTCGCATTGTCCATTGCTGTCATCCTTGACCCTTGTTCACTTGCTGAATTTTCCAACATAGCTTTAAATATTTGAGTTGAAATATTTTTAGGTAGTAAGTTACTTAGAATTTCGTCTTCATCAGGTTCAAACTCGTAATTAGATTCAAGTTTTTCATCTTTATCTTTATTTTCATTTTCAAGAGGTATTATTTGTTGTGCTTGGGGTATTTGAGATATAACATTTTTAAATTTATTGAAAAATATTGTACAAAAGTCAAATTCTTCATTTTGAAATTTTTCAATTATTAAATTGCCAACCTTAGCTGCATCAAAATAATTAATATTTTTTGACTCTTTAAATGAAATATTTTCAATTATACTTTTACCATACTGTCTTTTTAGTTGATCATATCCTTTTGAGCCAACAGTTATGATTTTAAGAGATTTTCCTTCTTTTTGAATTTTTTCAAAATAGTTTTTTGCTTTTTTTATTATATTGCTGTTAAATCCACCACATAATCCTCTATCAGAAGTTAAAACGACACATAAATGAACATCCTCTTTTCCTGTACCAACTAATAATTTTGGTGCTGACTGAGGATCACTGACACCAGCTGAAAGATTTAATATAATATTATTCATTTTTTCAGAATAAGGTCTGCCTTTTTCAGCGTTTTCTTGAGCTTTTCGTAATTTAGCAGCGGCAACCATTTTCATCGCTTTAGTGATTTTTTGGGTCGATTTAACACTCGTAATTCTTTTTCTTAAATCATCTAAACTAGGCATTTTTAAACTTTTCTTTTAAATCATTTATCAGAGATGCTAAATTTTTTTCTATATCTTCATCAAGCTTTCCAGAGCTGGAAATACTTTCAATAATCTCAGGTTTTTCAGATTTGCATTTTTCCAAAAGTTGGTTTTCGAAATCTTCGATATTTTTTAAGTCTATATCATCAAGGTATCCTCTAACACCTGCAAATATAGTTAAAACTTGCTCTGCAACAGTCATTGGTGAATATTGTTTTTGCTTTAATAATTCTGTTAATTTTGATCCTCTATTTAATAATTTTTGAGTTGAGGCATCTAAATCAGAACCAAATTGAGCAAATGCTGCCATTTCTCTATATTGAGCCAACTCTAATTTAATTGAACCTGCAACTTTTTTCATCGCTTTAGTTTGAGCGGCTGATCCAACTCGCGAAACAGACAACCCAACATTAACCGCTGGTCTAATACCTTGATTAAACAATTCTGTTTCTAAAAAAATTTGCCCGTCTGTAATAGAAATTACATTAGTTGGAATATATGCAGAAACATCCCCCGCTTGTGTCTCTATAACAGGTAATGCTGTTAATGAGCCTCCACCATTGGCGTCACTTAATTTCGCTGCTCTCTCTAGAAGTCTGCTGTGTAAATAAAAGACATCACCTGGATAAGCTTCTCTACCTGGAGGTCTTCTAAGTAATAGAGACATCTGACGGTAGGCTACTGCTTGTTTTGATAAGTCATCGTAAATAATGAGTGCATGCATTCCATTATCTCTAAAATATTCTCCCATAGCACAACCAGTATAAGGTGCTAAGAATTGTAAAGGAGCAGAATCTGAAGCTGTTGCCGAAACTATAGTCGTATAATCCATAGCTCCTGCATCCTCTAATGTCTTTACAATTTGTGCAACCGTAGATCTTTTTTGGCCTATAGCAACATAAATACAATAAAGTTTTTTGCTTTCATCTTCTGATTCATTAATTTTTTTTTGATTAATAATTGTGTCGATTGCGACTGCAGTTTTTCCAGTTTGTCTATCTCCTATGATTAATTCTCTTTGGCCTCTACCAATTGGAATTAAACTATCTATCGATTTTAAACCAGTTTGCATTGGTTCACCTACCGATTGTCTCGGTATAATACCTGGTGCTTTTACTTCCACTCTTCTTCTTTCTAGATTTTTTTCGAGATTAGCTTTACCATCTATTGGGTTTCCTAACCCATCAACTACTCTTCCTAATAATTGTTTGCCGACTGGAACATCAACAATTGATCCAGTTCTTTTTACTGTATCTCCTTCTTTAATAGCTCTGTCATCACCAAAAATAACTACGCCAACGTTATCACTTTCAAGGTTTAAAGCCATTCCCTTTGAACCATCAGAGAATTCAACCATCTCTCCAGCTTGAACATTATCCAGACCATATATTCTGGCTATGCCGTCACCAACAGATAAAACTTGTCCAATTTCAGTAACCTCAGACTTGTCTCCAAATTTTTTGATTTGTTCTTTTAATATTTTTGTTACTTCTGAAGGATTTATATCCATTTATACCTCAATCATCTTTGATTTAATTTGTTTAAGTTTATTTTTCATAGAATTATCAATCATAATACTTCCAACTTGAATTATTAATCCTGAAATAAGATCTTTGTCTACTTTATAATCTAAATTAATTTTTGATCCAAACTTAGCGAACAGATCTTTTTTGATTTTTTCTACCTCATCATCTTTAAGTTCTTTGGCAGATATTAATTTTGCATCCACTTCACCTCGTTTAAATGAACAATATGAAACAAAATCCTTTAAAATTTTATCTAAATAAAAGAGTCTGCGCTTGCTCACCAAAAAATTTAAGAATTTATTTAGTATTGGGTTAAAGTTAAATTTCTTTGAAAGATCATTTAGCATTTCAACATGATCATTTTGTTTAAAAAGAGGGTTTTTGATAAAAGCATTAAATTCTTTTATTGTTTCCAAAGCTTTTAAAATAGATTTTGATTGGTGTTCGATTTCATCCGTAACATTAGACTCAATGGATAATTCATACAAAGCTTTTGAGTAACTGTTAAAGGACATTTTAAGTGAGTTTTTTCAAGTTAATATAATTAGATCGTTAAATTTTTGAATTAATTAGCATATAGCCTAGATACGATCAAGCTAGAGGTTAAAAAAAATACATTTTTTTTCTATGTTAATTGAAGTTTATTGGATCAACATCAACTGAAAGTTTTATTTGAGGCGGTAGTTTAAAATTTTTAATAGTATTTAGTATCTGTCTTTGAATATTTATATTTTTACTCGATCTAATAAGTATTCTGTTTCTATATTTGCCTCTAATTTTATAAATTGGTGCATTTACAGGACCTAATATATTCCCATCTGTTTTTTTTTTAAGTGATATAACAAGGTCATATGCAATCTTTTCTGACATAGAGGCATCTTTACAACTTATTATAATTGAAACAAATCTCTCAAAGGGTGGTAATTTAAATTTTTTCCTCAACTCAAGTTCATTTTCTAAAAATATATATGGGTCTGGATTAATAATTTGAGATATCACATTATTTTTTTTATTAATTGTTTGAAAATATACTTTTGATGGCTTGCCTTCTCTCCCGGCACGCCCTGACAATTGATGATATAGTTGTACAGTTTTTTCCACACTTCTTATGTCGAAACCTCGTGAGGCTAAATCTAAATCAAGTATTACTATGCAATTTAAATTTGGAAAATGAAATCCTTTTGATATTAATTGGGTTCCTATTAAAATTTTAGTTTCATTATCAATAATTCTTTGTATTTCAATTTGTGAATTTTTTTTATTAATTGTATCACTTGAAAAAATTACAGTTTTTTTTCCAGGAAAATTTTTTTTTACTTCCTCTAATATTTTTTCAACACCCAAACCACTATAAATAAATTCACATTTTTCATTATCAAATTTACAAATTGTTTCTAAGTTTTTTTTATACCCACAATAGTGACATAAAATCTTGTTTATTTTTTTATGATAAACGAGATTAATAGAACACTTTGGACAAGTGAAATTTTTTAAACATTTTTTACAAATAACAAAAGGAGAGTATCCTCTTCGATTAACAAAGAATAATACTTGGTCATTTTGTTTTAAATGATTTTTGACTTTGCTAATAATTTTTTCAGAAAATAAACTATTTTTAATTCTTTTTTCTTTCGTTAAATCAATTAACTCATATTCAGGTAGCCTTGCATTTTTATATCTTTTTAGAATTCGATGAGAGAAATACTTTCCTTTTGTTATGTTGTTGTATGTTTCAATTGAAGGAACGGCAGAAATTAAGTTTACTGGAATGTTTTCATAGGAGGCTCTTGATATAGCCATGTCTCTTGCATTATAAGCCACTCCCTCATCTTGTTTAAAAGATTGGTCGTGTTCCTCATCAACAATAACTATCCCTAAATTTTTGAAAGGCAAAAAAAGGGATGATCTTGCACCAATTATAGCTTTAATATTTCCATTGCTTAAACCATTCCATATGATTTTTTTATTTTTTGGTGTCACACTAGAGTGCCATATAGCTGGTTTAAAACCAAAAAAATCTAAAAATTTTTTTTCGAATTCTCCTGTTAAACCTATTTCAGGTAGTAGTATAAGTGCTTGTTTATTTTGTTTAATCTTATTTTTAATAAGATTGAAATAAACTAATGTTTTTCCTGAACCTGTTGTGCCTTGAAGCACATTAACACAGAATTTATTATTTTTTTTAGATAGATTGGTAAAACACTTACGTTGTTCGTCATTTAATTTATAAATAGATTTTTTGATTATTGAGTTGTACTCAGTGAAATTATCACTTGTTTTATTTTCAATAGCTTGATTGCTTAGTAAATGAAGTTTCAAAGCCATTCCTTTTGGAACAATGTTATATTTTGAAAACCAATTTAAGAAGTCTATTGTTGTTTTTTTTAATGGGTTAACATCTAATTTCCTCAATATTTTTTTTAATTTAAATCTTTTTGATTGATCTTGTTCAAACTCGTTCCAGACAATGCCATTAACTTTTTTTTTACCAAAAGGGACTTCAACATAGTCACCTACCTTCAGATTTATGTCAGAAGTGTATGTAAATGGATGATCAAATATATTTGGGATAAGAACTGGAAACTTCATTTGTAATATAAGATATATATTACGAATGAATCTGTCTTTTATCTACTGATAATGCAGCTTCTTTAATTGCCTCAGAAAATGTAGGATGCGCATGACAAGTCCTTGCAATGTCCTCAGAACTTGCACCAAATTCCATCGCAACTGCCATTTCTGCAATCATTTCACCAGCATGGGGACCTATAATATGTACCCCTAACACTTTGTCAGTTGAGTTATCAGCTAAAATTTTTACAAAACCTTCGGGCTCATCAATTGCCTTGGCTCTAGAGTTTGCCATGAATGGAAACTTTCCTATTTTATAACTTATATTTTGTTTTTTTAATTGTTCCTCTGTTTTTCCGATAGTTGCTACTTCTGGAGAAGTATAAATAACTCCAGGAATTAAATCATAATTTACATGTCCAGATTGGCCTGCAATAATTTCTGCCACTGCAATACCTTCTTCTTCAGCCTTATGCGCTAACATCGGTCCTTGAATTACATCGCCTATAGCAAAAATATTTTTTTTGTCTGTCTTAAAATTTTTATCTACTTTAACTCTACCTTTTTCGTCAGTTTTTAATTTTATTTTCTCTAAATTTAGGTTGTTTGTGAATGCCTTTCTACCTATTGAAATTAAAGCAACATCACAATCATGAGAGCTTTTTTCTCCCTTACTATTTGAAGTCTCTATCTCTACATTTTCTCCTTTTTTTGTAATTTTCTCTACTTTCGTACTCATATGAAATTTTATGTTTTGTTTTTTTAAAATTTTCATAAATTCATTTGAAATTTCTTTATCCATTCCAGGTGTTATGTGATCTAAAAATTCAATTACATGAACATCAGAACCTAATCTTGACCAAACAGAACCCATTTCTAGTCCAATGTATCCACCACCGATTACAATCATTTTTTTAGGAACTTTTTTTAAAGAAAGAGCGCCTGTTGAAGATACAATTCTTTCCTCATCAAAGTTAATATTTGGCATTTTAGAGGGCTCTGAGCCTGTAGCTATAATTATATTTTCCCCTTCAATTTCTGACTCTTTGCTGTCAGAACCTTTGATTTTTATTTTTTTGTCCGAAACAAAGCTTCCAAAACCTTTGAAATAAGAAACCTTATTTTTTTTAAATAAAAACTCTACTCCTTTAGTTAATACAGTTACCGCTTTATCTTTATTTTTCATCATTTTATCAAGATTTAATTTAATATCACTTATCTCGATTCCTACTTTTGAAAAATTTTTTGCTTTTTGAAAATTTTCAGAAAGGTTCAATAAATTTTTTGAGGGGATGCATCCAATATTTAAACACGTTCCGCCTAAAGTGCCCCTATATTCTACACATGCGGTTTTTTTTCCTAATTGAGCAAGCCTTATTGCGCAAACATATCCACCTGGGCCACCACCTATAACAATTGCATCAAATTTTTCAGACATAGCTTTATAAATTTAAAAATAATCTTCTTGGTTCCTCCAAATTTTCTTTAACAGTTTTTAAAAATGAAACTGCCTCTTTTCCATCAATTATACGATGATCATAAGATAATGCTAAATACATAATTGGTCTAATTTTAATTTCATTATTAATTACATATGGTCTACTAACAATATTATGCATACCCAAAACACCTGATTGTGGTAAATTTAAAATTGGAGTAGATAACATAGAACCATATACGCCCCCGTTACTAATTGTGAATGTTCCACCTTGTAGGTCTTCAATTGTAATTTTTCCATCTCTAGCCTTATCAGATAGAGTTTTTATATTCATCTCTATGTCTGCAAATGACATTTCATCTGCATTCTTTAAAACTGGCACCACCAATCCTTTATCTGTTCCAACCGCAAAGCTGATATTGTAATAATTTTTGTAAATTATGTTCTCGCTTTCTACTTCTGCATTGATTGCTGGATATAACTTAAGCCCAACTACGCAAGCTTTAACAAAAAACGACATGATCCCCAGTTTAATTTTGAATTTTTGCTGAAAATCCACCTGATTTTCTTTTCGCATGTTCATGATATTTGTCATATCTACTTCGTTAAAAGTAGTAAGCATCGCTGCATTTTCTTGGGATTGTTTTAATCTTTTTGCAATTGTCATTCTTAGCCTAGACATTTTAATTTTTTCTTCCTCTCCAAATTTTAATTTTCTTTCTGATGGAGCAGGTTTAACACCCATTAAACTTAGTAAGTCTCCTTTAAGAATCATCCCGTCTTTACCTGATCCCTTAATTTCTTCTATATTTATGTTATTCTCATTTACTATTTTTCTAACTGCAGGTGACATAACTTTTTCTTTCCCTGATTTAACTTTTTCATCACTTTTTACTTCTTCAGTTAAAACAAGTGCCTCTTCTTCAGGTTCTTGATTTGTCCCTTGTTTAGGTTGAATTTTTAAATTTTCTTCTTCGTTATTATTGTCAAAGAGTTTGGTGTCTCTTTCTTCATCCAATTTAATTATGTTGTCATTAATATTTTCTGGTGGTTTGGTCGTAGCTTTTATTTTTTCAATTTTATCGTTTTTAGACGCTGATTGACCTCCCATGATAGACCCTAACGTTGCTCCAACTTCAACTGTAGATCCTGCTTCAAAATTTATTTCTCCTAAGATCCCTCCAGATGGTGAGGGTACTTCTAAATTTACTTTGTCAGTTTCTAGCTCAACAATGGGTTCATCTACTTCAACGCTATCGCCTTTGCTTTTAAGCCATTTTGCAACTGTAGCTTCGGTTATGCTCTCTCCAAGGACAGGAACAACTATTTTTTCTGACATCTATTTAAATACTTTATCTAAAATTTCTTTTTGTTGTTTAGCATGTCTATTAGCATATCCAGTAGCAGGCGATGCCGCAGCTTTTCTGCCAATATAATCTAATTTCTTTTTAACTCCTAAATTATCCAAAGTCCATTGAATATAATCTCTTACAGATGACCATGCGCCCATATTTTTAGGCTCCTCCTGGCACCAAAAAAACTGAGAATTTGAGACATATGGTTTAATGGCTTTAGTTAAAGATTTTACTGGGAATGGATATAATTCTTCAATTCTAACAAAAATTACATCGTCAACCTTATTTTTTTCTCTTGCTTCGAGTAGATCAAAATAAATTTTACCTGAGCAAATTATAACTTTTCTGACTTTTTTAGCTTTTTTAATTTTTACAAATTTAGAATTTTTGATTAAAGCATGGTCTTCTAATACTCTATGAAAAGAATTAGATTTATTAAAATCATCTAAATTTGACACACAATATTTATGTCTCAGCAAAGACTTAGGTGTCATAATAACTAATGGTTTTCTAAATTCCCTGTGAATTTGTCTTCTTAAAGCGTGAAAATAGTTAGCGGGTGTTGTACAATTCATAACCTGAATATTTTCTTGGGCACATAATTGTAAAAAACGCTCCAATCTTGCAGATGAATGTTCTGGTCCTTGTCCTTCATATCCATGGGGCAAAAGCATTACGAGTCCTGAGGCCCTTGACCACTTTCTCTCTCCTGATGCTATAAATTGATCTATAACTACTTGTGCTCCATTTGCAAAATCTCCAAATTGTGCTTCCCATATAGTTAGTGTTTCTGGTTCAACCAAACTATAACCATATTCAAAACCTAGAACTGCCAATTCGGACAACAGACTGTCGACTATTTCATATTTTTTTTGATTATTTGAAATGTTATTTAACGGGATATATCTTGAATTATCATTTTGGTTCCTAATTACTGAATGTCTTTGACTAAATGTACCTCTGCCTGAGTCCTGTCCGACTAACCTTACTGGAAAACCTTCTTCTAACAAAGTACCAAAAGCCAGGCTTTCTGCTGTAGACCAATCAATATTTTTTCCTTCAGCTACTGTTTTTGCTCTTTGAGAAAAAACTCTTTCGATTGTTTTATGAGCAAATATTTTTGAAGGTATTGAGTTTATTTTTTCTGATATTTTCTTAATTTTGTCATTGTTTACTCCCGTTACTCCTTTTTTATCTTTACCTTTAGTTGGTTGATATCTTGACCATGTTCCTTCAAACCAATTTAATTTTGGTTTATAATCTTTTGCAGTTTTAAACTGATTTTCCAAAAGTTGTTTAAAATCTGTATTCATTTTATTAAACTCACTTTCAGATAAAGTTCCCTCCTGAACCAGTTTTTTACCATAAATATTTAGTGTAGTTGGGTGAGCCCTAATTTTTTTATACATTAATGGCTGAGTGAATGAAGGTTCGTCCCCTTCATTATGGCCAAACCGTCTATAACAAATCATATCTATAACAACATCTTTATTAAATTTTTGCCTAAATTCTATTGCGATTTTTGCACAATGAACAACAGACTCTGGATCGTCTCCATTGCAGTGTAAAATCGGTGACTCCACAACTTTTCCTAAATCAGAAGGATATGGACTTGATCTTGCAAACCTTGGGCTGGTTGTAAATCCAATTTGGTTGTTTACGATTATGTGAATGGTTCCTCCGGTATTATGTCCTTTAAGACCTGACATAGCAAAACATTCTGCTACTACACCTTGTCCAGCAAACGCAGCATCTCCATGAATTAGAACTGGTATTACTTTTTTTCTTTCTTCGTCCTTATGAAAAAATTGTTTTGCTCTAGTTTGACCGAGGACTATGGGATTGACTGCCTCTAAATGTGATGGGTTATCAGTCAAACTCACGTGAACAGAATTTCCATCGAATTCTCTATCTGAAGATGCTCCTAAATGATATTTTACATCACCTGTAGAGTCATCATGTGTAGCTGAAAATTCACCTGCAAATTCATTAAAAATTCTTTTATAAGACTTTTGTAAAACATTTGCTAAAACATTTAATCTTCCTCTATGAGGCATTCCAATTTTAATTTCTTTTGCACCTAATTGACCTCCTCGTTTAATTATTTGTTCTAAAGATGGTATTAAGGACTCGCCACCATCTAGACCAAATCTTTTAGTTCCAACATATTTTTTTGCCAAAAATTTTTCAAATCCTTCTGCTTGGATTATTTTATTCATAATTGCTATTTTTCCATTTCTAGTAAAATTTAATTGATTTTCTTTTTTTTCCATCCTTTCTCTGAACCAGACTTTTTCAGCTGGATCTGTAATATGCATAAATTCTGCACCAATTGTTGAGCAATAGATTTTTTTTAAATTATTTGTTATTTCTTTAATTGTTGCATGTCCTATATCCATATAGTTATCTAAGAAAATTTTCCTATTAAGATCATCTGCAGTAAAACCATGATCTTTTGGATGTAAATCATGTAAGTACTCTCTTTTCATTAAACCCAAAGGATCTAAATTTGCAATCAAATGACCTCTTGTTCTGTAAGCTCTTATTAGCGTTATAGCTCTTATAGAATCTGAAACTTTTTTATCTGCATTAACATTTTCTGTAGGGACATTATTTTTATAGTTTAAATTATTTCTATTAATTTTTATTTTTTTAGGACTCCAATTTGGTCCTTGAATTTCTTTGGAAATGACTTCTAGATCTTCATTAAGACTTTCAAAATAGCTCCTCCAACTTTCAGGTAAATTTGGATCTCCCTCTATAAATTTTACATACATTTCCTCAATAAATCCGCTGTTGGATTTATTTAAAAAAGTTGCATTTTTATTTTCTAAGTTATTTGAGGAACTCATTTATATTTACTATTTATAATACAAAGTTCCTTTATTTAAAGAGACAATTTATCTACAAGTGTTTTGCCCAACTCGGCAGGAGAATTAGCTATAGTAATGCCTGCTTTTTCCATAGTTTCTATTTTGTCTTTTGCGCTACCTTTGCCTCCAGAAATTATTGCTCCAGCATGCCCCATTCTTCTACCGGGTGGTGCTGTAACTCCTGCAATAAATCCAACCATAGGCTTTTTGATAGAATGACTTTTTATAAATTCTGCAGCTTCTTCCTCTGCAGAACCACCGATTTCCCCAATCATTAGTATAGATTTTGTATCATCGTCTTTTAAAAAAAGATCAAGACAATCAATAAAATTTGTTCCATTAATTGGATCGCCTCCAATACCTATACAAGTCGATTGACCCAGTCCATTTTCAGTAGTTTGAGCAACTGCTTCGTAAGTTAATGTACCTGATCTTGAGACTATTCCAACTGTTCCTTTTTTATGAATATTTCCTGGCATTATTCCAATTTTACATTCATCAGGTGTAATAATACCTGGGCAGTTAGGACCAATTAATCTTGATTTAGATTTTGATAATTTTTGTTTAACTTTTAACATGTCTAATATTGGTATCCCCTCAGTGATACAAACAATCAATTCTATAGATGCATCTAATGCTTCAATTATTGCAGCAGCAGCAAACTTTGCTGGGACATAAATCATTGAAGCATTCGCGCCAGTTTTATCTTTAGCTTCTTTAACAGTATTAAAGACTGGTCTACCCAAATGTTCTTGGCCTCCTTTTTTGGGAGTTACACCACCTACAAGATTAGTTCCATACTTAATAGCTTGTTCAGAGTGAAATGTGCCATGGGATCCTGTAAATCCTTGGCAAATTACTTTAGTTTCTTTATTTACTAAAATAGACATTATTTTATTGCTTTTACAATTTTGCTAGCCGCATCTGACAAATCTGATGCAGAAATTATTTTTAACCCTGAGTTATCTAAAATTAGTTTACCTTCTTTATAGTTTGTTCCAGCTAATCTAACTACAAGTGGTACATTGATATTAATTTCTTTTGCTGCTTCAACAACTCCTTGAGCAAGAATATCGCATCTCATAATGCCTCCAAAAATATTTATTAATATTCCTTTAACATTTGGATCTGAAAGTATAATTTTAAAGGCTGCAGAAACTTTTTCTTTTGAGGCTCCACCACCCACATCTAAAAAATTTGCTGGCTCTTGCCCAAACAATTTAATTATATCCATGGTTGCCATTGCTAATCCTGCTCCATTTACCATACAGCCAATTGATCCATCTAATTTTATATAGGCTAAATCATGTTTGCTTGCCTCAATTTCTGATGGATCTTCCTCATTTAAATCCCTTAGGCTTTGAATCTCTGGTTGCCTAAAAATTGAATTATCATCAAAATTCATTTTGGCATCTAAACAGATTAGATTATCATCTTCAGTTAATATTAAAGGATTTATTTCAACTAAGTTTGCATCAGTAGATATAAACATTTTATAAATTGATTTAATTAGATTTATTCCTTGTAACATTGTATTGTCTTTTAGATTAAAAATTTTGATAATTTTTTTGCAATTTTCATCATCAATATCCTCAAGATAATCTACTTTAGTCGTAATTATTTTTTCAGGACTCTTTTTAGCTACTTCTTCAATGTCCATTCCTCCTTGATCACTAGAAATAAATGCAATTTTTGAACTTGCTCTATCAATAAGACAAGACAAGTAAAATTCTTTCTTAATTTTAGACGACTCTTCAATATAAAGTCTTTTTACTTCTTTGCCATTTGGACCAGTCTGGTGAGTAATAAGAGTTTTACCCAACATCTCTTTTGCAGCATCAGTTAATTCCTCAATATTATTCAATATTTTGACTCCTCCAGCTTTACCTCTACCTCCAGCGTGTATCTGTGCTTTTAAAACATATTTTTCAGTCTTAATCTTTTTTGCTTTTTCAATTAACTCGTTTACTGTGAAAGCAAATTCACCTTTTGGAACACTCGCACCATATTTTTTTAAGATTTGTTTTGCTTGATGTTCGTGAATATTCATTATTTTAAATCGGGATCTATTTTAGTGGCGGCATCCCATAATTTCTTAACTGAGTCTACTGAGTGAATAAATTCTTTTTTTTCTTGATCGTTTAATTCTATTTCCACAATTTTTTCAACACCTTTGCTTCCAATTATTACTGGAACACCCGCATAGACATCTTTAAATCCATATTGACCATCTAATTTGACAGCACAGGGTAATGTTAGTTTTTTATCCTGTAAATAAGCTTCTGCCATCTGAACTCCTGAGGCCGCTGGAGCATAAAATGCTGATCCTTTTTCTAAATACTTGACTATCTCTGCTCCACCATCTCTAGTTCTTTGGTTAATGCTCTCAAGTTTTTCAGATGAAATTTTACCTTCTTTAACTAAATCTAAAAGAGGTTTGCCAGATATTTTTGTTAACCTAGGTAATGGTACCATAGTATCTCCATGACCACCCATTACCATCGCCTCTATGTCTTTTACCGGTACATTTAATTCTAATGATAAAAATAGTTTATATCTTGAGCTATCTAATATTCCTGCCATTCCCACAACTTTATTAGCTGGTAATCCAGAAAACTTTTGTAAAGCCATGACCATTACATCTAATGGATTTGTTATACAAATTACGAATGCATTAGGTGAATTTTTTTTTATACCCTCAGCTACTTGTTTGATTATCTTTAAATTTATCCCTAATAAATCATCTCTGCTCATGCCTGGTTTTCTTGGAACACCAGCTGTAATTATTATGACATCAGAATTTTTTATATCTTCGTAGTTGTCCGTGCCAGAAAATTTTACATTAAAACCATCAACAGACGAAGATTGAGCAATATCTAAACCTTTGCCTTTAGCAATTCCACTAGCCACATCAAACAAAACTAACTCATTTACTAACTCTTTTATGCCAATCAAATGTGCTAGCGTTCCTCCTATTTGTCCTGCTCCAATTAAAGATATCTTGGTCATAGTATTTTTCTATTTCATTGTTGGCATTATAAACTCTGGGTTTGATCTAACACCTGAAGGCCACCTAGATGTAATTGTTTTTAATTTAGTATAAAATCTTACACCCTCAGGTCCATGCATGTGTTGATCTCCAAAAAGTGATCTTTTCCATCCACCAAAACTGTGGAATGCAACTGGTACAGGTATAGGTATATTTATACCAACCATGCCAACTTTAATTTTGCTTGCAAAAGTTCTTCCAACATCACCATCACGTGTGTAAATACTTGTTCCATTACCAAATTCATGTTCGTTAATTAAATTAATTGCCTCGTTAAAATCTTTAGCTCTTACAACTGATAAAACTGGACCGAAGATCTCTTCTTTGTAAATTCTCATATCTTTACTCACATGATCAAATAAACATCCTCCAATAAAAAATCCTTTTTCATAACCTTGTAACTTTATATTTCTGCCATCTACAACTAACTTAGCGCCCTCTTTCACACCTAAATCTACATATCCTTTCACTTTTTCAAGATGTTCTTTTGTAACTAAAGGGCCCATCTCTGAACTTTTATCCATTCCAGGACCAACTTTTAAAGACTCAACTTTTTTTGATAGTTTTCCTACTAATTCATCACCAATTTTTCCAACAGCTACTGCTACTGATTGGGCCATGCATCTTTCTCCTGCAGATCCGTATGCTGCTCCCATTAATCCATTAACAGCTTGATCTAAATCACAGTCAGGCATAACAACACAATGATTTTTTGCACCTCCTAAAGCTTGTACCCTTTTTTCATTTTTTGCAGCATTTTCGTAAATATATTTTGCTATTGGAGTCGATCCAACAAAACTTACTGCTTGAATTTTTTTATTTGTTAAAATTGCATCAACTACCTCTTTATCACCATTGACAACATTAAGAACTCCATCAGGTAAACCAGCTTCTGAAAAAAGCTCTGCTAACTTTATTGAACATGAAGGATCTTTCTCTGACGGTTTTAAAATAAATGTATTTCCACATGCGATAGCCATTGGAAACATCCACATTGGTACCATAGCTGGAAAATTAAATGGGGTTATACCTGCACAAACACCAAGTGGCTGTCTAATTGACCAGCTGTCAATCTCAGTGCCAACATTTTCTGTAAATTCCCCTTTTAACATTTGAGGTATACCGCAGGCAAACTCAACTATCTCTAAACCTCTTGTCAGTGAACCTTTCGCATCCTCGTAAACCTTACCATGTTCAGAAACGATTAATTTTGTTAGTTCATCTGAATTTTTTTCTATCAATTCTTTAAATTTAAACATGACTCTTGCTCTTTGTATTGGTGGTTTTAGTGACCATGTTTCAAAAGCTTTTGATGCTATATCAACAGCTTGGTCTAAGTCATTTTTTGTTCCAAGTGAGACTTCGCTTTCTTGTGATCCTGTTGCGGGATTAAAAACTTTTCCACTTCTTTTGGATGAACCAGAAAAAATTTTACCATTTACGTAATGTTGTATTAAATTCATTGGCAAAATTATTTAATTAACTAATTAGCTTGTTGCAAGCATTTTTTTGATAGATGCTATAGCTTTTGCTGGATTAAGACCCTTTGGACAAGCATTTGTACAGTTCATGATTGTATGACACCTATATAGTTTTAGTTCATCAGCTACTTTTTTTAATCTTGCTTTTCTATCTTCATCTCTTGAGTCTATTATCCATCTATAGGCTTGAAGTAAAACAGCTGGACCAAGATATTTGTCTCCGTTCCACCAATAACTAGGGCATGACGTGGAACAACATGCACACATAATACATTCATAAAGTCCATCAAGTTTAGCTCTATCTTCTTTAGATTGTAAGTTCTCGGTTTTGCTGGAATCGTTTGAGTTTTTTAGCCATGGTTCCACAGACTCATATTGTCTATAAAGTGTACTTAAATCTCCAATAAGATCTTTTAATACTTTTAAATGAGGAAGAGGATAAATATTAATATCTCCTTTAATCTCTGAGTGAGGTTTAGTGCAAGCTAAACCATTTTTTCCATCCATATTCATTGCGCAAGAACCACAAACTCCATGTGCACATGATCTTCTATAAGCAATAGTTGGATCAATTTCGTTTTTAATTTTATTAAGTAGATCTAAAACTTTTGATGGACAATTATCCATATCCACTTCGTAAGTATCAATTCTTGGGTTTTCGCCAGTTGATGGATCCCATCTATAAATATTAACTTTTCTTATATTCTTAGAACCTGTTGTGTCTTTAAAATATTTGCCCTTTTGGATTTTTGAATTCTTAGGCAAATTTATTTGAACCATCAGTAGACTCTTTCCTGTGGCGGGAAATACTGCACATCATTAGTTAGTGTTGATCTGTGAACTGGTCTATAATCTATTTTTGTTTTCTTACCTTCACACCAAGATAAAGTATGTTGCATGTATTTTTCATCGTCTCTCTTAGGATAATCTTCTCTAGCATGAGCACCTCTGCTCTCCTTTCTATAATATGCTGAGTCCATTGTTGTTATTGCTTGTCGTATTAAGTTATCAAACTCTAAGGTTTCAACTAAATCAGTATTAAAAATTAAAGATTTATCTTTCACTGATAAATTTTCCATACCTTCAAATGGTTTTCTTATTTGCTCAATGCCTTCTTTTAAAGTTTTTTCTGTTCTAAAAACGGCACACTTTGACTGCATTGTTTTTTGCATAGATAATCTTAAATCTGCAGTACTGTTTGAACCGCTAGAATTTCTAAGCTTATCAAATCTTGTTAAACATTTATCAGTTTCAGAATCTGGAATATCTTCATGTGGTTGTCCAGGTTTTACTAATTCGGATGCTCTTTTTGCTGCAGCTCTTCCAAAAACAACTAAATCAATTAATGAATTAGATCCTAATCTATTTGCTCCATGAACAGATACGCATGCAGCTTCACCGATAGCCATTAATCCTGGAACTGTTTTTTCAGAACCATTTAGTGTTAGCACTTCAGCTCTATAATTTGTAGGTATACCTCCCATGTTATAATGAACAGTCGGTACTACTGGTATTGGTTCTTTAGTAACATCAACGTTAGCGAATAACCTCGAAGACTCTGATATGCCTGGTAATCTCTCCTCGATAACATTTTTATCTAGGTGATCTAAATGTAAGTGAACGTGATCTTTATCTTTACCAACTCCTCTTCCTTCATTTATTTCAACTGCAATAGATCTGCTCACCACATCTCTTGATGCTAAGTCCTTAGCTTTGGGAGCATATCTCTCCATAAATCTTTCACCTTTAGAGTTTACAAGATATCCACCTTCACCTCTTACCCCCTCAGATATTAAAGTGCCATGACCATAGATACCTGTAGGATGAAATTGAACAAATTCCATATCTTGCAAAGGTAAACCTGCTCTTAATACCATTGCATTTCCATCGCCAGTACAAGTATGTGCTGAAGTAGCTGAATAATATATTTTTCCATAACCACCTGTTGCAATAATTGTTATGTGAGATCTAAACCTATGAATTGTGCCATCATTTAAATTCCATGCAATTAAACCTTTGCACTCACCATTTTTCATTAACAGATCTAATGCAAAATACTCAATAAAAAATTCTGTGTTATGTTTCAAAGCTTGTCCATACAATGTATGTAAAATTGCATGGCCAGTTCTATCTGCTGCTGCACAAGTTCTTTGTACTGGTTCGTTGCCATAGTTTTTCGTCATTCCACCAAAAGGTCTTTGATAAATTTTGCCATCGTCTGTTCTGCTAAAAGGAACACCGTATTTTTCTAATTCCAAAACTGCTCGAGGAGCTTCTTTACACAAGTACTCAATGCAATCCTGATCACCCAACCAATCTGCACCTTTAACTGTATCATACATATGCCAACGCCAATCATCTTCACCCATATTGCCAAGGGCTGCAGAAATTCCACCTTGGGCAGCAGATGTATGGCTTCTAGTTGGAAAAACTTTTGATATACAAGCTGTCTTAAGCCCAGCTTCACTTAACCCAACAGCAGCTCTCAAGCCTGAACCACCAGCACCTAACACAACTACATCATATTCGTGATCAATAATTTTGTAAGATTTCATAATTATAAATATATAATAGTAATTATTGTAAATAGAGGGATAATTAAAGATGACAAAAAAACACCCAAATTTGCGTATTTTTTTGCATTTTCCTGCTTTATATAGTCCTCAAAAATCTCACTAATACTGAGAGCTGAATAAAAAAACATGCTAACTATGAAAATTGAAAATAATATTTTAGATGGCTGTGAGGTAAAGAAATTAACTACCTCGTCATAACTTCCATTAAATATTGTAACAATATTCATTAAAAACCAAATCATAAAAGGAACCATTATTACTGAACTGATTTTTTGGAATAACCATTTTTTTGTAGCTTGAAGCATTAAATTAGAACTCCACTTAGAAGGTATAAAGCTATTGTTAATATAAAAGAGCCTAATATCACAATGACACCTGTTATTTTTGTAGTTCTCAATTCAAAACCATAACCCATGTCCCAGAACCAATGTCTGATTTCACTTAAAATCTGAAATAAATAGGACCAAATAAATCCAATAATAAAAAACTTACCCACCATCGATTCTGAAAATTTTTTAAAGTATTGATAACTTTCTGAGCCAAATATTAAACTAATCACCCAAAAACAAACAAGTATTAATAATAAATAATTTATCACTCCTGTTATTCTGTGAGAAATTGAAACAAGTGATGAAATATGCCAGTTATAAACTTGTATGTGTGGAGATATAGGATTGTTATCTTTCATAATTACTTCTTAATGTATGCCTCCGCAATTTCCACTGCATTTAAAGCCGCTCCTCTTAATAAATTGTCTGAAACTATCCACATGTTAATGGCATTTTTTTTACTATTATCTTTTCTAATTCTTGAAATAAAAGTTTCATTTTTTCCTTCAGCTTCTACTGGGGTAATATATCCTCCATCATTCCTATCATCAATTACTTTACAACCAGGTGATTGATTTAAAATTTCTATAACCTTATCAATTGGTGCCTCATTCTCAAATTCAACGTTAACAGACTCCGCATGAGATACTAAAACAGGAATTCTAACACACGTTGCTGTGATATCTATATTCGAACCTAAAATTTTATTAGACTCTTGTATCATTTTGATTTCCTCTTTCGTATATCCATCTGTACTAAATTTATCTATATGCGGTATAGCATTAAATGCTATTTGTTTAGTAAAATTCTCACTTTTAATTTCTTTAGACTCAAGAGCTTTCTTTGTTTGATTCAAAAGCTCATCCATAGGTTTTTTTCCAGCACCTGATGTGGACTGGTAAGTTGATATTACCAATCTTTTTATTTTAAAATTATCATTCAAATTTTTTAAAACTATTACCAATTGAGCAGTTGAACAGTTTGGATTAGCTAAAATATTTTTTTTCATATTTTTTATTTCTTTAGAATTGACTTGAGGAACAATTAAAGGCACATCTGGATCCATTCTAAAATAGCTTGAATTATCTATAACTACTGTATGCTTTGCTGCTGCAGAAACATATTTTTCTGAAATTTTTCCACCTGCAGAAAAAAATGTAATATCAGCTTTTGAGAAATCAAAATTTTCTAGGTCGCTTACTTCAATTTCCCTGTCTTTAAATTTAATTTTTACACCTGAGCTTTTAGCAGATGCTAGAAGGTATAGATTAGTCACTGAAAAGTTTTTTCTTTCCAGAACTTCTATAATTTTTCTTCCAACATTTCCTGTTGCTCCTACAATCGCTATATTCATGTTGATTAACTTATACTAAATGAAAGGTAAATCGCAAACTGTTCCTAGAAATATTTTCTCATTGATATCAATTTTAAATTGATGTTTTGCATCCCAATAGGGTTTATTAATCATTGCAATTCCAATCACTTTTTTAAATGTTGGAGAATATGCGGCAGACCTAACGTGGCCAACGATATTATTATTATCATCATATAATGTTTTTTCACAGTACATATCAATTTTATTATGATCAATCTTAACACCCATTAATTTTCTTTTTATTCCATTTTGCTTAATTTGTTTCAATCTTTCTTTGCCCAAGAAATTTACATCCGATTCTAAATTCACAAATTTATCAAAATTTGCCTCAAATGGATTGTCTCTATTATCAAAATCATTACCATAAGATAATAAAGCAGATTCTATTCTTTCAATTAAATTTGGACATCCTGCTTTAACATTAAATTCTTTACCATATTCAAACAAATAGTCATATAAGTCTTGACCAGCTTTATCATCTTCAACATATATTTCAAAACCGCTTTGTTTAGACCATCCAGATCTAGCAATAAAATATTTTTTTCCTTTGAATTCGTAATACTTAAAATTAAAAAATTTTAATTGTCTAATTTCTTCACCAAATATTTTTGCCAAAAGATTATCAGACAAAGGTCCTTGGACAGCTAAAATATTTACGTTTGGTTCAGTTATCTCCACTTCAAATTTGTATCCGGCAGCTAAACCTTTTGCAAAAAATATAACATCTGAGTCGGCTATTGAAAGCCACCATTTATCATCTGCAAGTTTATTTATAATTGGATCATTTACTAAATTTCCTTGATCGTCAATTAAAGGTGCATAATAGCATTTTCCAACTTTTGAATTTGATAAATCTCTACACGTCATTAGTTGAACTAATTTTGCAGAGTCTTTCCCAGTAATTTGTACCTGTCTTTCTGCAGCCACATCCCATACTTGCACAAATTTCTTAAGATGCTCATAATCAGCTTCTACCGACTTAAAAGAGACCGGGAGTAGCATGTGATTGTAAACTGTATAACCACTCACCCCATGAGCTTCTATTCTATCAGTGTAAGGTGTGCTTCTTAATCTTCTTGATTTTATAATTGAAAAGTTTTTCATTTTTTTAAAAATTCTGCTACCTTTTCTCTCATTTCAAAAGCTTTTTCAAACATAATCATATGTCCACAATCATTTAAAATCTCAGTTTTTGAGTTTTTTATTAAATTAGCAAATTTTTTTCCATTTTCAGTTGGCACCATTTTATCAAGTGCTCCAAAAATAAGAATTGTTGGACACTCAATACTTGTCGATGCATCTTTTCCGTTTTTATAATTATTACAAGCTTTAAGATCTACAGATAAAATTTCCTTAACTTCTCTTGATGAGTTGATAATTTTTTCTACCGGGTTTCCGCCAATAAATTTTTTTGATCCCTCGTAACCCCATTTCATCATCAGATGAACTGCTTTTTTATCGCCAGACTCAGCTAAATCAATCAAATCTTGATTGACTGGCATTTTATAAGACCCAGCCAACAATACTAATTTAGAAATATGATTTTTATATTTTGAACCATATTCTATCGCCTCAAGGCACCCTTGCGAATGACCAATTATTGATACTTTTTCAACATTTATTTCATTTCTTACATTTTCTAACCAGTCTGCAATTTTTTCTATGCTCGTTAGACATGGTCCATCTGATTTTCCATGGCCAGGTAAATCAATTGCTAAAATGTTAAAATTTTTGTTTGACAAATATTGTTCGGTTAAAGACCAAACAATATGTGTTAACCCACTACCATGAAGCAAAAAAATTGTTTCTTTATTTTTATCAAAATCTTTACCTGCATCGGAGGCAAAGACCTGCTTATTATCTACTTTAAGAATCAAGTAAGTTCCTTGGCTTTTTTTCTTAGCTCAAATTTTTGAATTTTTCCTGTTGAAGTTTTTGGTAATTCACAAAATGCTACTTTTTTTGGTATTTTAAAACCAGCTAGAGTCTCTCTACAAAAATCAATTAATTCTTTTTCTGATACATCTTTATCTTGCACTTTCTCAATAAAAGCACAAGGAACCTCTCCCCATTTTTCATCCGGTTTTGCAACTACTGCAGCTATCGAAACAGATGGATGTTTTGCTAAGGTATTTTCAATTTCTATAGATGAAATATTTTCTCCTCCTGAAATAATTATATCCTTAGATCTATCTTTAATTTTAATATATCCATCAGGATTAACTACAGCCAAATCCCCAGAGTGAAACCAACCATGTGACATTGCTTTATCTGTTGCATCTTTATCTTTAAAGTAACCTTTCATAACTACGTTACCTTTAATCATTATCTCACCAATGGTTTTTGCATCTTTAGGAACAGGTTTCATAGACTCGGGGTCCATTACCATTACATCCTCTGTATTAGGATATCTAACACCTTGTCTTGCTTTAATCTCATTTTTCTTGTCTTCATCAAAAGAATTCCAATTCTCATTCCATGCACATTGTAAAATATGTCCGTATGTTTCTGTTAGTCCATAAACATGCATTACTTCAAAACCAAGTGCTTCCATTTTTTTAAATATAATACTTGGTGGTGGTGCTCCAGCTGTAAGAACATAAACTTTATGTGTAAGTTTTTTTCTATCACTTTCTGATGCACCAGTTATCATATTTAAAACTATTGGTGCTCCACCAAAATGTGTAATTTCATGCTTAATAATTAACTCAAAAATTTTTTTTATATCAATGGCTCTTAAACAAATTGTTCTGCCGTTTAGCATCGGGATTGTCCAGGGATATCCCCAACCATTGCAGTGAAACATTGGAACAACTGTTAAAAAATTTAATCTATTTGGCATGTTCCATGCAATTGCACTTCCTGTAGACATTAAATAAGAACCTCTATGGTGATACACAACTCCTTTTGGATTTCCTGTCGTGCCTGAAGTATAACTTAAAGATATTGCTTGCCATTCATCTTTTGGTCTCTTCCAGATGAATGTTTCATCACCAGTATTCAGGAATTCTTCATATTCTTTTTCGCCAATTTTTTTTAATAAAGATTGATCAGCAAATTTATCATGAATATCAATTATTAAAGGTTTGTTTTTGGATAATTCCAATGCTTTTTTTAAAACTGAATGTAGTTGTCGATCAACAATTAATACTTTTGCTTCGCTATGATCAATAATATATGCAACTGTCTTAGCATCTAATCTTGTGTTTATAGTATTTAGAACTGCTCCAGTCATTGGTACAGAATAATGAGCCTCAAAAATTTCAGGTGTATTAAAAGCCATGACTGAAACTGTATCCCCCTCCTTAATACCAATTTTTTCTAGTGCACTCGCAAATTTTATGCATCTCTTATAAATTTGTTCCCAGGTGTAAGACCTATCTTCATAAATTAAAGCTTCATAATCTGGATAGATATCTTTTGCTCTTTCGAGGAAACTTAATGGAGTTAATGGAACAAAATTTGCGTTATTTTTGTCTAAGTTATTATCGTAATGACTCATTTCAGTTAAAATTAAAATTCATAATGTTTGAACTTCCTGAAATGGCAGATTTATAGTGTTGTTCAGCCCTAGGTAATACTTTTTCAAAATAAAATTTAGCAGTATTTATTTTGTCATCATAGAATTTCTTATTTTCTTCGTAATCTTTAAAACTTACTTGAAGTGTTTTAATCCAAGCAAAGGCCAAAGAAATATAACCAAGTGTTTTCAAATAATCATTTGCTGCTGCGCTTACATCATCTCTGTTAGTCTCAGATCTATCAATTGTCCATTCACTGAATTTTTTAAGGATTTCTAGATAATTATTAAATTCTTTAACAAACGGTTTAATTTTTTCGTTATTTGAATTAGTTTCAGATTTAATAAGATCTAAGAATTTATTAATTATGTTTCCATTTTTATTTGATAATTTTCTAAAAACTAAATCAGCAGCCTGCACTGAATTGGTCCCTTCGTAAATAGGTGTTATTCTATTATCTCTGTATAATTGCTCTATACCTTGATCTTTTGTATACCCGTATCCTCCATATATTTGCATTGCATCACTAGTAATTTCCATACCTAAATCTGAAAATAAAGATTTTACAACTGGTGTCATTAATGAAACCATATCTGAAGCATCTTGTTTAATTTTCTGATCACTATGATTTAAGCTAACTTCAGTTTGTTGTGACAACCAAAAACATAATGCTCTTTCTCCCTCAATTATTGATTTCATGTTTAATAATGACTTTCTTATATCTGCATGTTCAATAATTAAATCTGCATTTCCATTTTGAGATTTGTTATTATTGCTTTTACCTTGTTTTCTCTCTTTAGCATAGCTTAATGAATTCTGGTAAGCGATTTCTGAAATCCCTAAACCTTGAATTCCAACGACAATTCTCTCTAGGTTCATCATAGTAAACATTTGACTTAATCCTTTATTTTTAGGACCAATCATAAATCCAGTTGCGTCATCAAAATTTAAAACACAAGTTGCTGAACCTTTGATGCCCATTTTTGTTTCTATAGATCCTGTTGAAATTCCATTTCTTGCACCAATTGTTCCATCATTTTTTACAACAAATTTTGGAACTAAAAATAAACTTATTCCTTTAGTTCCTTTAGGTGAGTCTGTTGCTCTCGCAATTACTAAATGGATTATATTTTCAGTAAGATCATGGTCTCCAGATGTAATAAATATTTTTTGACCTGTAATTTTATAAGTTCCATCTTGTTGTTCTACTGCTTTTGTTTTTAATAAACCTAAATCTGTTCCACAGACTGGCTCTGTTAAACACATTGTACCACTCCATTTACCCTCAACCATTTTGGGAAGATATTTATCTTTAATTTCATCTGAGGCGTGATGATGAATACAGTTATAAGCACCGAGAGTTAATTCACTATAAAGTTTAAACGCCAAACTAGCAGATGATATCATCTCATCAAAAAAAGCACTTACAGTTCTAGGCATTCCCTGTCCACCATATTTTGGATCGCAGGATAATGAAGTCCATCCATCCTCGATATATTTTTGATAAACTTCTTTATATCCAGGCGGTGTTCTTACTACGCCATTTTCTAGAACTGCAGGATTATCGTCTCCAGCTTTTGCAAGTGGTAAAATTAAATTTTCATTTATTTTTGCTGCTTCTTCTAAAATGTTTTTAACGAGATCTGGACTGACTTCTTTATACTTTTCTAAGTCATTATAATTTTTATTGTCTCTTAATTTCTCAAAAAGAAACATCATATCTTCAACAGGTGCTGTATAAGTTGTCATTTTTTTTACTATACTTAAATTAAGATAATTTAATTATTTTTGCAAACACGCAATAATCGCATCCCCCATCATAGAGGTGGAAACTTCTTTTTTTCCTTTAGAAATAATGTCTTTTGTCCTTAATCCATCGTCTAAAACTTTCTGAACTGCATTGTCCAATTCAGTGGACTCTTTATCTAAGTTTAAAGAATATTTTAAAGCCATTGAAAAACTTAAAATTGTTGCAATTGGATTAGCAATACCTTTGCCTGCGATATCTGGAGCAGAACCATGCACAGGTTCGTACATTGATCTTAAATTTCCATCTTTATCTTTTGCACCAAGTGAAGCTGAAGGTAGTAATCCTAATGAACCTGTAAGCATTGCTGCTTCATCAGAAAGTATATCTCCAAACAAATTATCAGTTACTATTACATCGAATTGTTTTGGATTTCTTAATAACTGCATAGCACAGTTATCCGCAAGCATGTGTTCTAAATTTACGTCTTTATAGTCTTTTTTGTGAAGAGTTGTTACCTCCTCTTTCCACAGTTGACCAGCTTCCATAACATTTGATTTCTCACAAGAAGTAACTTTATTATTTCTTTTTTTGGCTAATTCAAAAGCAACTCTTGCAACTCTTTCAATTTCTTTGGATGTATATGTATGAGTATTAATTCCTTTTCTTTCTCCATTATCGATGGGCTTTATACCTCTTGGTTCACCAAAATAAATTCCTCCAGTCAATTCCCTTACAATCATTATATCAAGTCCTGATACTATTTCGGGTTTTAAACTAGAAGCCTCAACTAACTGTTTAAAACAAATAGCAGGTCGTAAATTTGCAAAAAGTTTAAGTTCTTTTCTTAATTTTAGTAATGCTCTTTCTGGTTTTTTAGAAAAATCTAAGTTATCCCATTTAGGGCCTCCTACAGCGCCTAAAATTACTGCTTCACATTCTAAGGCTTTAAAAAATACTTCGTCGGTAATGGGAGTTTTAAATTTATCATACGCAGCCCCACCTACTAAATCTTGATCTACTTCGAAATCAAGCGATCTATTTTTATTAAACCATTCAATTATTTTTTTTACCTCATTGATTACTTCTGGACCAATACCATCCCCAGGTAAAAGTAAAATTTTTCTTTTTTTTACTTTAATCATTAAAAATCCAAGGCTTCGATGACTTTATTTTGCTTTCATAAGCTGAAATCTTTGAAGACTGGGCTAACGAAAGAGAGATATCATCTAAACCTTCTAGAAGGCATTTTTTTTTAAATTCATCAATTTCAAACTTAATTTCATTATTCCCAAATTTTATAGACTGGTCCTCCAAGTTTATGGATATTTCTTCTTTCCTTGTAGAATATTCAGATAATTCTTTTATTACTTCCTCTTTGATAGTTATTGGTAAGATGCCATTTTTGAAACAATTATTGTAAAATATATCTGCATAACTAGAACTTATTACACAAGTAATACCAAAGTCTAAAAGTGCCCAAGGTGCATGTTCTCTCGATGAGCCACATCCAAAATTTTTACCAGTGATTAATATTTTTGATTGATTGTAAGGTTCATTATTTAGAACAAAGTCAGAAATTTCTTTACCTTCATCATCATATCTCATCTCGAAAAAAAGATTTTTTCCTAAACCTGTCCTTTTAATAGTTTTTAAAAATTGTTTAGGAATTATCATATCCGTATCGATATTAACTATTGGTATGTATGCAGGAATGCTTTTTAATTTATTAAACTTTTTCATTAATTTTTATACTTTCTTACATCATCAAAATTTCCAGAAATTGCTGCAGCTGCTGCCATAGCTGGGCTAACTAAATGTGTTCTACCACCTCTACCCTGTCTACCCTCAAAATTTCTGTTAGATGTTGATGCGCATCTTTCCTCTGGTTTAAGTTTATCAGCATTCATTGCTAAACACATGGAACATCCTGGTTCTCTCCACTCAAATCCAGAATTTAAAAATATTTTATCTAAACCCTCTTGTTCAGCTTGTTCTTTTACTAACCCTGATCCTGGAACGACCATGGCTTTTACATGAGATGCAATTTTCTTATCCTTTAGAATTTTTGCAGCATCTCTTAAATCTTCAATTCTACCATTTGTACAGCTACCTATGAAAACTTTGTCAATTTTTATATCTTTAATTAATGTATTTGGTTTAAGACCCATATATTTTAAAGATCTTTCAATCGAGTTTCTTCTGTCATTATCTTTTTCATCAGAAGGATTAGGGACTTTTCCATCTATTGTAATAACATCTTGTGGTGATGTACCCCAAGTAACCATTGGCTGTATGTCTTCTCCTTTAAGTGTAACTTCTTTATCAAAATTAGCGTTATTATCTGAATTAAGTTTACTCCAATATTCAACTGCTTTATCCCAGATTTCATTTTTTGGTGCCATCGGTTTACCTTTTAAATATCTAAATATCTTTTCGTCAGGAGCTATCAATCCTGCTCTTGCTCCGCCTTCGATTGTCATGTTGCAAATTGTCATTCTATTTTCCACTGTCAATGATGAGATAACATCTCCAGCATATTCAATGACATAACCTGTACCGCCAGCAGTTCCAATTTTTCCTATTATTTGTAAAATTACATCTTTAGACGTTACTCCGATTGGTAATTTACCATTAACGCTTATTCTTAAATTTTTTGATTTTTTTTGAACCAACGTTTGGGTTGCCAATACATGCTCAACTTCTGAAGTACCTATTCCAAAAGCTAATGCGCCAAAAGCTCCATGGGTTGCTGTATGACTATCTCCACAAACAATTATGTTCCCAGGCTGTGTAAATCCTTGCTCTGGCCCAATAATATGTACTATACCCTGTCTTTTGTCAGACATTCCAAAAAGTTTAATTCCAAACTCCTTACAATTCCTACCTAGTGTATCAACTTGGATTTTAGACTCCTCATCTGCAATACCTTTAGATCTATCTGTAGTTGGAACATTATGATCTGCAACTGCAAGTGTTAATTCGGGATTTCTAACTTTCCTGTTAGAATTTCTTAAACCTTCAAAAGCTTGGGGACTAGTAACCTCATGTATTAAATGTCTATCGACAAATAACAAAGATGTGCCATCTTCTTGCTGATGTACTAAATGTTCTTCCCAGATTTTATCGTATAAAGTTTTTGACATTTAAAAAAGTTTAATTTTATTTAGCCTTTTTAGTGCTGTCTTCTTTAAGACTCTCATCTTTTTTTAAAGACGGAGATTTATCATCCTCAGGAGTTTCTACTTTATCATCTTTTGTTGTCTGTTTAACAACATTTTCCTCTGTTACTCCCTCAGGTTTTGTCTCTATATCAATACCGATTTTCTTTTTAATTTTTTCAGCAATTTTTGCCGATTTCCCTGTTCTGTCTCTTAAGTAGTATAGCTTAGCTCTTCTTACTTTCCCAGATCTTATAACTTTAATAGTATCAACAATTGGACTAAAGAGTGCAAATGTTCTTTCAACTCCTTCGCCAAATGATATTTTTCTTACGGTAAATGAAGAGTTAATGTCTCTATTTTTTTTTGCGATACAAACGCCCTCGAAATATTGAATTCTTTCTCTCTTTCCTTCTGTAATTCTAACACCAACTTTAATAATATCTCCAGGAAAGAAATCTGGTAATTTTTTTTCTGCTGAGATTTTCTTTACGTTCTCTCTATTTATTTCTTCAATATTTTTCATTTGTATGTTTATCAATTTAATTCTTTTTATATTTTTGCCACAAGTCTGGTCTTCGGTGGCGTGTTATAGCCTCTGATTGAGATAAACGCCAGTCTTTAATTTTGCTATGATCTCCTGATAAAAGCACCTCAGGAACTGGTGTTTTTTCCCATATTTGTGGTTTTGTATACTGAGGATACTCCAATAAACCATTTTCAAAACTTTCGTCTTTGTAAGAATTTTCATTTCCTAGAACACCCGGCACAAGTCTTAATATGCTATCCAAAATTACGTATGCAGCTGTCTCGCCACCTGACAAAATGTAGTCCCCAATACTTATCTCTTCAATACCTCTGGACTCTATGACTCTTTGGTCAATTCCTTCAAAATGACCACAAAGAATATTTATTTTTTTTTCGTTCAAAAATTTTTTTGCTTTATTTTGATCAAAAGTCTTTCCTTTAGGTGTTAAGTAAATAATTTTTTCATTTTTTTTTAAATTTTGATCTAGTGCTTTTGCAACTACATCAGGTTTTAAAACCATTCCTTCACCACCTCCGTAAGGAGTATCATCTACTGTTTTATGCTTATCCTTTGCGTAGTCTCTAATATTGATTACATCCAAGTTCCACAAACTTTTCTCAATTGCTCTTCCATAGATACCTTTGCTTAGAATTCCTGGAAAAAAGTCTGGATATAAAGTGAATATTTTTACTTGAAACATTATTTTTTATTTTCCTCTGCCTTTGGAGCTTCTTTTGGAGCATCAGCTTTTTTCTCTTCTGCCTTTGGAGCTTCTTTTGGAGCATCAGCTTTTTTATCCTCTTTTTTTTCAGCACCAGCATCTTGTTTTTTTCTATCTTTTTTTGGAATAGCCTTGTTGGGATTATTACCAGCTGCAGGCATTTCAATTAATTTATTCTCCCCTAAAATTCTTGCAACTCTAGTAGTTGGTTTTGCTCCTTGACTTAACCAATATTTAATTCTCTCAGATTCAAGACCTACTCTATCTTTTTTATCTTTTGGTAACAGTGGATTGAAATATCCTAGTTTTTCTATAAATCTTCCATCTCTTGGAAATCTGCTGTCTGCTACAACTATCTTATATACTGGTCTTTTTTTTGTACCGCCCATTGATAATCTAAGTTTTAACATTTTTTCTCCTTTATTATTTTAATTGATTGAAGAGTTCTGGTGGCAATCCTTTATCCATTAACCCTTTTGTGTTTCCTTTTGACATTTTTTTCATCATGTCAGACATCATTTTAAATTGTTTTAACAATTTATTGATAGTGGCAATATCTGTACCAGAGCCATTAGCAATTCTTTTTTTTCTAGATCCATTTATTATTTTAGGATTATCTCTTTCTTGTTTTGTCATTGACAATATTACTGCCTCATTTTGGGTTATAATTTTTTCATCAACTCCTGCTTGATCCATTTGTGATTTTAATTTTGAGACACCTGGTAAAAAAGACATTACTCCCTCTATACCACCCATTTTTTTCATTTGTCTTAATTGTGTTAAATAATCATCTAGTGAAAATTGTCCTTTTTTTAAAGTTTCTTCAGCTTCTTTTAATTTTTCTTCGTCGATGTCTTGTGCTGCTTTCTCAACTAGAGAAACGATATCTCCCATACCTAAAATTCTATTTGCAATCCTGTCAGGGTGAAAAATTTCTAGATTTTCAATTTTTTCTCCTATTCCTAAAAATTTGATTGGCACATTAGCAACATGTTTCATACTAAGTGCTGCACCACCTCTTCCATCTCCATCAGCACGTGTTAAAATTATTCCTGTAAGTTTTACTGTATTTCCAAATTCCTTTGCCACATTAGCAGCTACTTGACCAGTAAGTGAATCAGCGACCAGTATTGTTTCAGTTGGTTTTATGACTTCCTCTATTTGTTTTATTTCACTCATCATCTGTAAATCGATTTGTGTTCTTCCAGCGGTATCAAAAATAATAACATCTGAGCCATTAAGGTTTGCAGCCGTTAAGGCTCTTCTGCAAATATCCGTGGGTGTTTGACCTTCTATTATTGGCAGTGTTTGAATATTATTTTGCTCACCAAGAACTTTTAATTGGTCTTGAGCAGCAGGACGATAGATATCTAAACTTGCCATCATGATCTTTTTTTTGTTATTTTTTTCTAAAAATTTAGATAATTTTGCGGTACTAGTTGTCTTACCAGATCCTTGGAGTCCTACCATCATAATTGAAATTGGTGGATTAGATTTTAAATTAATTTCTTGATTTTTATCACCTAAGAAATTTACAAGCTCGTCATAGACAATTTTTACAACCATCTGCCCAGGAGCTGTTGATCTTAGAATTTCTTTCCCTAAAACTTTCGGTTTAACATTATTAATAAATTCTTTTGCGACGTCTAAAGAAACATCTGCTTCTAATAGAGCTTGTCTTATTAATCTTAAACCATCATCAACCTGACCTTCATCAAGTGATGGTGATTTTTTAAATTTTTCGAGTATACCCTCGAATTTATTTGTTAAATTTTCAAACATATTTTAATCCAGCAGTCATCGCACCAGTGGGCGAACCCTCGCTGACTGGTGTCGATCTCTTTGTTTCCAAAGACACCGCAAAATGCTGTTTTTTTGCGGAAGTGGTGAGAAACTATAATAGAGGTTCAAAAAGTCAATAAATAAGTTAAGTATAAATATATGGATTTTAAAGCATATAAAATGGATGGTTTAGGAAATGACTTTGTTATTATCGATCAAAGAGATAGTGACTTTGAATTAAATAAGTCTCAAATAAAAAGTATTTGTGACAGAAAAAAAATTGGTTGCGATCAACTAATTTTAGTTAAAAAAAGTGAAAAAGTTGATGCTTATTTAATTTTTAAAAATTCTGATGGATCCGACTCAGCAGCTTGTGGTAACGGTACGAGATGTGTAGCAAGCCTTTTGTCAAAAGAAAATGCTAAAAGTGAAATCACATTTGAAACGGAGAGCGGTATTCTAAAATCTAAAATCTTAAATGAGAATAATATCCAAACTAATATTGGAATTCCTAAAACAAATTGGAATGAAATACCTTTAGCAAAAGAAGTAGATACAAAGAATGTTGAAATTAAAATAGATAATCTTAATCTTTCAGGGACAGCAGTGAATGTTGGAAATCCGCATATAATTTTTTTTACTGAAGATTTAGATAAAATTCAAATAAAAGATATAGGGCCTAAAATTGAAAGTAATTCTTTGTTTCCAGAAAAAGTAAACGTGACATTTGCAAAAAAAATTAATGATAAACATTTTAAGGTTTTACATTGGGAAAGAGGGGCAGGCTTGACTAAAGCTTGTGGTACTGCAGCGTGTGCTACAGCAATTGCAGGTGAAATAAATAAAGTTTCAATTTATCCTACTGAAATTGAATTTAAATTAGGAAAGATCAAAATAAATAAGGACGTTGATGGAAATATCCTTATGGAAGGAAATGTATCTAATATAGAAAAAATTCATTTAAACCTATGATAAATATTTTTAAAAAATTTAAAGACGGTTTAAAAAAAACTACTTCAAATTTTTCTAAAGGTATTAAAGAAATCATAATTAACAAAGAAATTGGTGATAAAGAATTAGAAAAAATTGAAGAATTTTTGATCCAATCAGATGTAGGGGTAAAAGCATCTTCTGAAATTAGAGAGGAAATTTCTAACCGTAAAATTGATCCAAGTAAGAACGAACTTGAAGAGATTCAAAATATTATAAATAATTACATAAACTCTTTATTGAAACCTTTAGAAAACAAAAATTTTTTTAGTAAAACTGAAGCGAGAAAAGCAGTTCTTATCTCTGGAGTAAATGGTGTAGGCAAAACCACAACAATTGCAAAAATGTCAAAACTTTATAAATCAAATCATAATGAAGTAATTTTTGCAGCTTGTGACACATTTAGAGCAGCAGCAATTGATCAGCTGGAGAGATGGTCAAAAAAATTAAATTGCGAAATAATTAAGTCCGAACCAGGAAGTGATCCTGCATCTGTTGCCTATAAGGCTATGGAGTTTGCAAAGAAAAATAATGTAGATATTACTTTAATAGATACAGCGGGTAGATTGCAAAATAAAAAAAATTTAATGGATGAATTTAAAAAAATTGGAAATGTAATAAAAAAAATAGATGAGAAAGCGCCACAAGATGTAATTTTAGTCTTAGACGCTACATCTGGTCAAAACGCTATAAATCAAGTCGAAGAATTCAATAAGATTATACCAATCACAGGGTTAATTATGACCAAACTTGATGGTACAGCAAAAGGTGGTATTTTAATTGCAGTTTCTAAAAAATTTCAGTTACCGATTATCGCTTTGGGGTTTGGTGAAAAAGAGGATGATCTTCAAATCTTTGATAGTGAAAGTTTTTCTAAAAATTTCATTAATTTTAATTGATCACTATATAATTTTTAAAAAATTTTTAATTTTTTCTAACAACTCTTCATCAAATTCCATCATATGGTCATCACCTTTTCTAAAATAACTTAACTTGGGTTCAGAAAACTTTTCGAACATTTCTTTTCCCATGCTGAAAGGGACAATTTTATCTTTGTCACCATGCATTACCATTTTAGGAAAATTTATTTTATCAATTTTTTTTATCGATTCGTATTTATCTTTCAAAAGTATTTTTACTGGCAAATATGGATAATATATTTTTGATAATTTAACCATTGATGTAAAAGGCGACTCTAAAATTATTCCTGCAAAATTATGTTTTGATGCTAAATCAACAGCCACTGCTGTTCCTAACGACTCACCGTATAAAATTATGTCTTTGTCAGATACACCAATATTATTTAGCCATTTTTTTGCTGCCTCAGAATCTTTGTAAAGACCGATTTCATTTGGCTCACCCTTATTACCACTAAATCCTCTGTAAGCTATAATCAAATAGTTTAAATCAAGTTTTGAAATATCGTTTAATTTATAAATTCTATTTTGAAGATTTCCTGCATTACCATGAAAAAAGAGCAATGTTTTAAATTTTTTATTTTTTACATGATGCCAGCCTAAAAGTTTAAAATCTGAATTTATATAAACTTTTTCAATTTTATGATTTAATTGATTTTCCTCAAGATAGTTATTTTCATTAGGGTGATACATTAATTTTCTCTGTGAAAGAAAAATAACGATTACAACCACTAGATAAATGACTGTTAAAGCTATAGCTGAATTTAAAATTATCATTGAAATTTTCTTATACATTTTTTTTTTTATATTTTACTAAATAAACACCTAAAAATACTAATATTGTTCCATATACATGGAAAGTTTTTAAATTTTCACCAAAAAACAAAATTCCATAAAAAGCACCATACACAGTAAAAAGATATAAAGTGAAACCAGTTGTAGTTGCTCCTAAATATCTTTGAGCATAGGTATACAAGGAAAATGCAATTATCCCTGGTGAGACTGCAGCAAATATTACCCAAATTATAAAGTTTGTATCAAACGTAGTACTTTTTACAAAAATTTCTTCAGTCAGATAAAAAGGTAATAAACTTAAAGCACCAAATAAAGATATTAGTGTAAAACGTTCAAATACTTTAAGCGATGACTTCCAATAAAATAGAAATATAGAGTATAAAGCCCAACCAATTGATGCTCCTAACATCCAGAGATCACCTTTGGTAAACATTAGTTCAATTAATGCTAAATAATCTCCTTTGATAATAATAATTATAACTCCCAATAAACATGATATTAGTCCTATTATTTTAAGTAAATTCATTTTTTCTTTAAAAAAAAAATAGCTTATTAAAATTATAAAAATTGGAGAAGAAGTATAAATTATACCCATATTTATTATTGTCGTAGTTTGACCTGCAATAAATGGAAAAGCTCCACAAACTCCGCATCCCATAAAACCCAAAAAAAACAATTTCTTATATTCTTTAAGTATAATTTTTTTTTTAGAAAAAATTGTGTAATTAAAAATTAGAAGAATTAAAAAAACTGTTAACCACCGCCAAAAAGCAAGAGATATTGGCGGTATGTATTCAACTCCACCTCTTGCAACTACAAGATTGCTTGCCATAAATATTGGTTGAATTACTAATAAAGAATAAGCTAGAAGCTCTTTTTTAATCACGAAACGTGTTATGATTTATCGAAAAAAGATTCGTATATCATCATTACTATCGCTATACCCATTAAGATATATACTGGCAAAACATCCAAAAAACCAATCATCATAGATCTTGTTAGTGTTGTTGCGAGTCCAACTAAAAAAAATATTGCAAAACTTAGACCAATAATAACTGTGATTTTATTCATTAAATTTTTTGCTCTCCTTTTCCAGCCAGTTAGCTACACCTAAAAATCTGTTATCGTCATGCCTGTCGCCAACTAATTGGACACCTAATGGTAAATTATTTTCTCCTTGAAGTAAAGGTAGAGAAATTGCTGGTGTATGCATATACGACCATACTCTATTAAAATCAGCACTTCCTGTACTTTTTAAACCTTTATCAGCTACACCAGTACTACATGGACTTAACACTCCATGATAATCTTCGAATACCTCTTTATAAGACTCATAACTCCTCTCCATAAAGTCAACGGCATCTAAATATTCTTTAGCAGAATGCTTCATACCTTTTGAAATAGCTGATTGCATTTCCTTTGAAAGTTTTGATTTTGATTTTTTGTAATAAACTTGAAAGTTATTAGCTAAATCAGTTTCATGTATTAATCTGTGGTATTTGTCTATATCCTTAAAGTATGAAGGAGTATCAAATACTTCAATATTTTTTTTAAAAGATTTTATAAAATATTCAAATGCCTCTCTGGATTTTTTATCAACTTTCTTCCAACTATCTGTCTTATAAAAAATAAACTTTGGATCAAACATAGGTCCTTTTTTACACTCGTCTAACATAAATTCTGAGGAATAATGTATGGTCGCTTTATCGTAAGAATCTTTTTTGATTAACACTTTTGCAAGTAAAGCAACATCCTCTACGGTTCTTCCAAAAACTCCTATATGGTCAAGATTATACGAAGTTCTTAAAACTCCATTACGTGAAATTAATCCATAACTCGGTTTGTAACCAACGACACCACAGTAAGACGCTGGTCTAATCACTGAACCTCCTGTTTGAGAACCAATTGATAAAGGCGCCATATGAGAAGCTATAACAGCTGCCGACCCACTAGAAGATCCACCTGGAGTTCTTGAATAATCGTGAGGATTTGTTGTTTTAGGTGGAGCAAGATAAGCTAATTCAGAAGTATTTGTTTTTCCCATGATTAACGCCCCTGCTGATTTAAGTAAATCTACTATCTCTGCATTTTGTGACTCTGTTTTTCCTTTTCTTAAAACAGTTCCACACTCAGTAGGCATATCATAAGTTCCTATTATATCTTTTAGTGCTACTGGAATTCCGTGTAGAGGGCCTACGGGTTTGCCCGACCTTCTATGATTGTCTGCCTCTTCTGCTTTTTCTAGAAGAAGTTTTTTATCAAAATGGGCCCAAGCTTTTACATCTTTTTCAAATTTATCTATTTGCTCAATGTATGATTTACACAAATCAACAGAGTTTAGATCAGATTTTTTTATTTTTTCTGCTATTTCAGAGACAGTTAATTGAAATATATTGGACATTAAAATTTATTCTGCGAATAAAACATCTGGTAACCATAAAGCGATACCAGGAAACATATACATTAAAACCATTGCAAATATTACTATTCCAAGAAAAGGCATTATACCTCTAAAGATTTGCATTAATTCAACGTTTCTACTTTGCACACCCTTTAAATAATAAGCCGACATTGCCATCGGTGGAGTTAGAAAAGATGTTTGTAAATTTAAAGCTATTAACATTGCAAAAAAATACGGGTTTACTCCAAAAAATTCTACTAGCGGTAAAAATATTGGGACAAATATAATTAAAATTTCAGTCCACTCTAGTGGCCAACCAAGTAAAAATATTATAATTTGTGTGATAACTAAAAATTGCCAAGGTTGAATATCCATTGATTTAAAAAATTCTTCAAAAACTTCATGGCCGCCTAAATATGAGAAAACTGATGCAAATGTCCAAGATCCAACGAATAACCACATAATCATTGCACTTGTTTTGGCTGTTAGAAAAACAGATTCTTTAAAATTTTTCCATTTTAATGACTTATAAAAAAAAGATAAAATTAAAGCTCCAAATGCTCCTACTGCGGCCGCCTCTGCTGGAGTAGCTAGTCCTCCTAAAATTGTACCTAAAACCAAAATTATTAATGAGAACAATGGAACAAAAGAAACTAGAACTTCTTTTAAAATTACTGATCTTGGCGGAATTTCTTCTGCTGCGGGCTTAGGTGCTAAAGACGGATTGAAGTATGCTCTTATAATTACATATAAAATATAAAGGCCTGCTAACATTAAGCCAGGAAATATAGCGGCAGCAAAAAGTCTTAGTGGAGATAATTGAGCTATTACTGCATATACAATTAACATAATACTTGGAGGTATTAAAATTCCCAGACATCCTCCTGAACATATAACTCCGGATGCAAATTTTTTATCATATCCAGCTCTTATCATTGCTGGCCAAGCTAAAAGACCCATTAAAGTTACAACTGCTCCAATTATTCCTGTTGCTGTAGAAAATAATGCACATGTTACAAGTGCTGCAACAGCCATTGAGGCTGGTAGTCTATGGGAAGCAAGTCTTATAGCAAAAAACAATTTTGCTACTATCCCAGCTCTTTCAACTAAGTAACCCATAAATAAAAATAAAGGCACCGCAGTTAAAACTGTATTATCCATTATGGTGTAAGTATTTTGGACTAATAAAGAAAATATCCGATTATCAAGCAGATGATCCATCCTAGTTGGATCAAAATAAGCGTAATATCCAAACCCAACACCCATAGCTAGTAGAGTGAATGCAATTGGGAAACCTAAAAGAACTGCAAATAAAAATAAGCTCATCATTAATATTGCAATTTCTGGATTTGTTAATTCAAATAACATCAGCTTTTTCGTCTTTCTGAGATGTTCTCATTAATATTTTTTCAGTTTCTTCAGCACCTGCTGACATTCTCTCCGGCCAATGACCTGTTTTAATACAAATGATCGCTCTACAAACTTCACTAATTCCTTGGATTGTTAATAAAATTCCTGACAGAGGTATTATAGATTTTGCCATATAAATTTGTATTTGTGCCGGACTGTTCCAACTAGTTTCTTTAATTTTCCATGCTAATGCTGCATATTCGTATCCATAAAATACTAGAGCCAAAATTCCAGGAAAGAAAAAAATAAAATATAAAATTAAATCAATCCAGCCCTGAACTTTTGTAGGAAACAATCTATAAATAACATCTCCTCTAACATGTGCCTCTGTTGACAAACAATAAGCACCTGCCATCATAAAAATTGCACCATACATTTGTAAACTAAAGTCAAAATTCCAAAGTGTAGGGCTATTAAAAGCGTAAGCCATTATTACTTCATAGCAAGTTCCACCCATAAGTATAACTATGCACCATGAAAAGGCTTTACCCATTGATGCACTTAGTGTGTCTGCAAATTTTATGAAAGATTTCATAATATCACTTTACGTTAAATTCTATCTATTAATCAAACAAAAAAAAGGGGGCCATTGGCCCCCTTAATTAAGATTATATCTTGATTATATTTTTACTTTAGCAATTGGTCCAAACTCATTTTCATATGCTAACTTGTAATTAGGCTGATTCATCAGCAAGTATTTCATTACTCTCTTAGCGTATGCTTTTTGAGAATCGACGATTTTCTTAAAGAAAGGATCTTTCTTATTGAAATCACCGATAACTTTATCCCAACCTTTTAACTGTTGAGCTAAAATTTCATCTGAAGTTTGGTAAACATTTACTTTATGTTGATTCATTAATTTAGATAAATCAGCTGAATATCTAACTAATGCTTTAAAGTAGTTATCTGTGTTTGCAGCGTAAGCAGCATTTTTCAATATTGCTTTGTTTGCTGGTGACAGACTATTAAATGTTTTATTGTTAATTGGTATTTCAAACATCTCTTGAGATTGGTGGAAGCTTCCTAAGTGATAATGCTTAGAAACATCTTGCATACCAAACTGAGAGTCTGAAGTTGGGTTGTTAAACTCAGCTGCTTCAATCAAACCAGTTTTCATAGCTGGTTGGATTTCACCACCTGGTAACTGTCTTACGACCATTCCCATTGCTGTAAGAACGTTAGTAGCAAGACCAACTGTTCTGTACTTCATACCTTTAACATCAGATACTTTAGTTACATTTTTCTTAAACCAACCAAATGGTTGTGCTGGCATAGGCATATGGAATACACCAGTGTAATCAAAGCCTACTTTTTTAATAGTCTCTTCATACAATGCTCTTCCTCCACCATACTCCATCCATCCCATTACTTCCTGAGATGACATTCCGTATGACGGACCAGTTCCGAATAAAGATGCAGCTGGATTTTTACCATACCAGTATGCAGTTACCCAGTGACCCATATCAACAGCACCTGAACTAACAGCTTGACCAATTTCACTGGTCTTTACAACTGCTCCAACAGGTTGTAGATCAATTTTTAGAGATCCTCCAGACATGTCGCTAACCATTTTGCAATAGTCACCTGCCATTTCGAAAAAGATGTTAGCTCCACTTGGCCATGCTGCTTGCATTTTCAAAGTTTGTGCTGCACCTAAATTTACGTAAGGCATTGCAACTGCTGCTACTCCGGCTGCTGCTGCTGTCTTGAAGAATTTTCTTCTTGAAGGAGTTTTTCCCTTCAAAGATTTTTTTGATTTAATCATTCTTCTCTCCTCTTTAGTTAATTAACTATCAATAATTAAAGCATAAAAGGATTGAAGAGTCCTATGCTAAATAGACTTATTATAAATTATTTACAACCTTGAGTGGTAATTATTAACATCTATTAGTTAACTTTATTCTTACAGCCACCTGTATCAAAAAATTCTGTAAGATTATCAATGGCTAGATTAGCCATTGCAGTCCTAGTTTCTTTTGTGGCACTACCAAGATGCGGTAATATAAATGCACTCTTGTGCTTCATGTACCCGGGATTTAAGTTTGGCTCTCCTTTATATACGTCAAGACCAACTGCATATACTTTTCTTCTATCTAATGCATCTATCAAAGCTTCGTCATCAACGATGTCTCCTCTAGCTACGTTGGTTACTACTGCTCCTTTGGGCAATTTTTCTAATGCATCTTTATTTATTAAATTAACAGTCTCTTTAGAGGCTGGACAACACACAGATAATACATCTGATACAGACAATAAACTTTCTAAGGTTTCGTGATAAGTTGCTCCTTGCTCTTTATCACCACTAAGCTTGGATCTGTTGTGGTAGTGGATAATCATACCTAATGATCTAGCTACGTGAGCAATTTTTTGACCTATTCTACCCATGCCCAAAATTCCTAGTCGTGCTCCAGTTAATTGTTTGCCAATAAGATAATCAGCAGACCATTTCCAGTTCGACTCTCTTGCACCCTCAATACCTTCAGAAGCTCTCCTGCAAGCACCCAAAATTAATAAGATACCAATTTCTGCAGTAGCATCTGTTAAGACTTCTGGCGTATTAGTTACTGCAATATTTCTTTTTTTTGCTGCTTCGAGATCAATATTTCCAAAACCAACTGCAAAATTAGACAAAATTTTTACGCTATCTGGTAATTTATTTATTGTTTCCTCATCTAATTTGTCTGTTAATGCAGATAAAATTCCATCACATCCTTGGCTAAGCTCTATTAGTTTATCTTGGGAATATAATTCGTCATTTAAATTAAGATTCACGTCATATAAGTTTTTAAGCTTGTCCTCATTTGATCTTAACAACCTTCTAGTGACAAGTATTTTTTTCATAATCAATTTAAATCAAAAATTTTACCAGGATTCATTATATTGTTAGGATCGATGCTTCTTTTGATCGTTTTCATTAATGGTATGTTATCTGGATGCTCTTTCAAAAGATAGCTTTTTTTGTGCAAACCAACTCCATGTTCACCAGTTATCGTTCCTTTTAATTCCAAAGTTTTATCTATTAGTTTATTACTAAATTCTCTAATTTTTTTATAAATTTCCTTGTCGTTAGGGTCATATGGAAATAAAACATGAAAGTTCCCATCTCCCAAGTGGCCAACCATAGGTGCTCTTAAACCAATTTTATTTACTTCCACTTCGGCAAATTTTACACATTCTGTTATCCTTGAAATTGGAACACATACATCAGTAGAATATACTCTGCCATTATTTACCAAAGCTTTAACGGAATAATACACATCCCATCTAGCTTGCCATAATTTATTTCTCTCTTCTAAATCAGCAGCCCATTTAAATTTACTTCCTTTATTATTATTTGAAAGCTCCTCTACAACTTTTATAGATTCTTTATTAGAAATTTCTGAGCCATGAAACTCAAAAAATAATGTTGGTTCTACATTTACATCTTTCAATTTTGAATAGTTAATACTTATATCCATTTGATCTTTGTTCAGCATTTCTATTCTTGCAATTGGAATACCGTATTGGATAGTTTCTTGTGCAGTTTTGACTGCATCTTCTAATGTTGGAAAATGACAAACAGCACTCATAATACTCTCTGGTATTGGTGATAATCTTAATTGAACTTCTGTTATAACTCCTAAAGTTCCCTCTGATCCTATAAATAAATTTGTTAAATTATAACCTGCCGATGTTTTTTTTGTTCTGCCACCGGTATTTACAATATCACCGTTAGGTAAAACAACAGTTAGACCAGTAATCACTGTTCGCATTGTACCATATTTAACTGCCATAGTTCCCGATGCAGAAGTTGCAGCCATACCACCAATTGCTGCATTAGCACCTGGATCTATTGGAAAAAATACTCCATCCTCTCTTAAATGTTCATTTAATTGTTCTCTAGTAACATTTGCCTGTACTCTGCAATCAAAATCTTCGACATTCACACTTAATATTTTGTTCATTTTTTCTAAGGATATGGTTATTCCTTCCTCAATTCCAACAACGTTGCCTTCTAATGATGTTCCTGTTCCAAAAGGCACTAAAGGAATCTTTCTTTCGTTACACAATTTTAAAATGGTTGAAACTTCTTCATTGGTCTCTGGAAAAATGACTGCTTGAGATGGAACTGGATCATAAGTATCTTCACCGCGAGAATAATTAAACCTTGTTGAAGTCGAAGTAGAAAATCTATCTTTAAATATACTTTTAAGTTCTGTTTCTATAGATGCAATACTCATAAATTTAAAGAACTTAACTTATAAGAAAAATTTAACTAACCCAACATTTTTTTGATATTATCTAAAGCTTTAGATATATCATCTCTTGAGGCCGCAAAGCTAAATCTGACGTAATCATTGCAAGTTTTTCCGAATGCTGTCCCGGGAACAATTGCAACTCCAGCTTCGTGCATTGCTCTTTTGCAAAACTCAGAACCGTTCATTCCAGTATCAATAACTTTTGGAAATGCATAAAAAGCTCCACCTGGCAAACTACACTCAACACCCGGCAAACTATTTAAACCCTCATGAATTAACTTTCTTCTCTGTGTAAATTTTTCCATCATTTCATGAATTGAGTCATCTGGGCCATCAAGGGCTGCAATACCAGCATATTGAGCTGCAGCATTAACACAGGAAACACTATTAATTAGTAATTTGTTTACATGCTCAACTAAATGTTCTGGCCAAAAACTCCATCCAAGCCTCCATCCAGTCATTGAGTAGGCCTTACTCCAGCCTTCAAGCACTATTAGTCTATCTCTTAACTCTGGATAATTAAAAAATGTAGGCATTTCTTTATTATCAAAGATTTGTCTACTATAAATTTCATCACTAAGAATTGTAACGTTTGGATGTTTTTTTAGTCCTTCAGCAAGCTTATCAATTTCAGGTTTTTCTACAAAACTGCCTGTTGGATTATTTGGATTTATTAAAATCAACAATCTAGTTTTATCAGTAATTAGAGATAAGATTTTATCTGCACTGAATTTCAAATCTTTATCTTCTGTAAGATCATACGAAACTGCTTTTGCTCCTGAATAATTTATCATTGACTCATAAATTGGAAATGCTGGTGTAGGATGAATTATTTCTGCACCAGGTTCACCAAAACACATTATCGCGTAATACATTGTAGGTTTTCCGCCTGGCATAATAAGTATTCTGTTAGCATCAACATCTGCATTATAAAGTTGTTTTAACTTTCTTGAAACTGCTTCACGACACTCTGGAATTCCGTTTGACATAACATATCCATGATGACCATCATCGAGAGCTTTCTTAGCAGCATCTACAACATGTTTAGGAGTTTTAAAATCTGGTTGACCCAATCCTAAGTGGATCATTGGTTTGCCTTGTGCCTCCAATTTCTTTGCTTCGGCTAGTACTGTAAATGCACTTTCGGTACCTAATCTGTTTAATGCGCTTGCTAATTCTATACTCACTTTTTACCTCCTAAAAATTAATCTTGAATAGTTTAGATCTTTTAAATTTTTACAACCCATCAATATCATATTTCTCTGGATTTCATCATGCATATTTTGTAGCAGCTTTTCAACTCCTTTTTGACCGCCAGCACTTAAACTAAACAAAAATGCCTTACCAAAACTACAAGCTTTTGCTCCTGCAGCAATTGCTTTTAATACATGAGTGCCTCTTCTTACGCCACCATCTAAAATTATATCAACTTTATCGCCAACTGCATCTGAAATTAATTTTATTTGATCAAACGGTGATCTTGAACCATCTAACTGTCTTCCGCCATGATTAGAAATCATTATTGCAGTACATCCAATATCAACCGCTCTTTTAGCATCCTCAACACTCATTACTCCTTTTATTGCAAAAGGCTTGTCCCATCTTTTAACAACATATTCAGCGTCACTCCAATTCATTCCAGGATCATATTGTTCATTTATATATTCAATAACAGACTTAGTTATGTTTGTACCTTTATCAGTTTTATTTTTTACATTAGATAGCTCAAATTTTTCGTTAGTAAGATAATCAAAAACCCACTTTGGTTTAATTGCAAAACTAAATAAACTTTTTAAAGTTAACTTTGGAGGAGTGGTAAATCCTGTCCTATGGTCTCTTTCTCGGTTTCCTGCAACAATAGTATCTACAGTAAGACAAAGTCCATCAAAATTTGCTCTTTTACATCTGTCTATCAAATCATCTGTTATCGATTGATCTTTGTGTATGTACAATTGAAATAACTTAGGACCACTAGACAAATTCGCAATTTGCTCAATGGAATTATTAGACATGGTTGACATGCTATAAAATGTATTAAACTTTTCCGCTGCTCTTGCTGATGCCTTGTCGCCCTCTGGATGATATAATCTCTGCATAGCAGCAGGGGATAAAAAAATTGGCATGCTTATTTTTCTACCAAAAACAGTAGTTGATAAATCTGGCTTACCAACATTTGCTAAAATTTTTGGAACTAAATCACAATCATCAAATGCTTCTGTATTTCTGTTTAAAGTTCTCTCATCGTCTGAGCCACCGTCTATGTAATGAAAAATTGGTGCAGGTAATTTTTTTTTAGCTAATTTCCTAAAATCATTAAAATTTAGACAGTCATTTAGGTTCATTACTATCTAAATCTAAGATTTTTTCTACTTAGGTCGCTAATTTTAGTGCAACCCATTAATTTCATATCTCTTTCTAATTCAGATTTATATTGACCCAATGCTCTTTCAACACCTGCTTGACCAGCAGCAGCTAGAGCATAAAGATATAATCTTCCTCCAGCACAGGCTTTCGCACCCAGCGATAATGCTTTGAGCATATGTGTCCCTCTTTGAAACCCACCTTCACAAATAACGTCTAGCTTATCACCAACAGCATCTACAATTTCTGCTAATTGATCAAATGGAGATCTAGATCCATCAAGTTGTCTTCCACCATGATTTGATACCATAATACCTGTACAACCAATATCTACTGCTCTTTTAGCATCTTCTACACTCATAATTCCCTTTAAAGCAAAATGACCTCCCCACTGAGAACATAATTTTTCAGCATCATTCCAATTCATAGATTGATCTAACATTGTTGAAAAATAATTTCCTATTGAGGTATTTGTGCTTGTTCCTTCCTCAACATAATCTTGCAAGTGCGGTAACTCAAATTTACCTTTTGTTAAGTAATTAATTCCCCACATTGGTTTTGTTGCGAAACTAAATAAGCTAGCTAACGTCAGTTTTGGTGGAGATGTGAAACCTGTTCTTAAATCTCTTTCTCTATTGCCTCCTGTTATAGTGTCAACTGTAAGTGCCATTACATCAAATTTAGCTGCTTTAGCTCTCTCTAAACAAGAGTCGTTTAAACCTCTATCTTTGTGGAAATAAAACTGAAACATTTTAGGAGTATCAATTAGTGAGGATATTTCCTCAACACTGACTGTTGCTAGTGCAGATACACCAAACATTGTATTAAATTTTTGAGCGGCTTTACCAACTGCCCTTTCTCCATCATAATGAAAAAGTCTCTGTAATGCAGTTGGTGAACAGTAAAAAGGTAAATCTAATTTTTTGCCAAATATAGTTGTCGACAAGTCAACACTTTCAACTCCTCTCAAAACATTTGGCACTAAATCTACATCATTAAAAGCAGAAGTATTTCTGTTATATGTTATTTCATCATCCGCTGCTCCATCAATATAGTGAAATATTGGTGATGGTAATTTTCTTTTTGCAAGATTCCTAAAATCTTGAAAGTTATGACAATTTTTTAAACTCATAACGTTTCTTTAGAACTTTTGAAGAAAATTGAACATATAACTATTTGCCCCAGGATTTTTATCTCCAAGACTTGCATTAGAAATATGGTTATAAGATAGGCCCAGTTGAGAATTTTTAAATAAATCTAAGGATAATTGTACTTCGCTCTTAAATTCGATCAGGTGTCCCAAATCTTTTCCATCACCTTCGCCATATAAACCAGGGGTAAAACTCGGTACAAAGTTGACAAAACCAAGTTTATATTCAGCTTGTATACCAGTATAGAAATAAGTTGCATTATCAGCTGTTAGCATAAAACCTGTAACAGGAGAAAGAGTCCCTAGAAAACTATCTCGTAGAAGATTTTCATTTTGATGTTGAATTCCAAATAAAGTAGATTTTGCACCATCATCACTGAAATCAAACATTCCGGAATAAAAATTCCACTGATGTTCACTTTCAAATTTATTCTGCTCTTCACCATATACAGGCAAAGAAAGAAAAAAATAAAGTACAAATATTTTTAAAAATTTAAACATTTTTATTATAATTTATAAATGCTTTTTTGAATATTAATAGACCTCCAAAAACAAACAAAATCAACGGTAATATCCAAAGAAGAAGTGTTTTTTTGTCTAATTCAGGTTCATACATTATCCAGTCACCATATTTATTTTTCAAATATTCATAAATATCATTGTCTGAATTACCCTCTTCAATTTTTTTTTTAATTAGATCTTTAACACTTATCGCAAATTCAGATTGCGAGTCATACACAGATTGACCTTGGCAGATTAAACATCTTAAATTTTTTGAAATTGAATCAACTTTACTAATTTTATTATCAGCTAAAACTGAATTATTAATTAGTATTAAAAGTAAAAAAGAAAAGGTTATTAATGTAAAAATTTTTTTCATGAATTTAATATATTTATAATTTCTTCTAAAATAAACTCATCAATAGGTCCAAGATATTTTTTTATAATTTTATTATTTGTGTTATCAATTACATATGTCTCTGGAACACCATATGCACCTATATCTATTGAGATAAAACCTTTTTTATCTAATAATATATGATCATATGGATTACCTAATTCTGATATGAAAGATTTAGCATTTTCAATCTTATCCTTATAATTTAAACCAACTATTTTTGAGTTGTTATTAGAGGAAAGAGTAATTAGATGTTTATGTTCTGACCTACAAGGTGCACACCAAGATGCCCATATGTTTAAAATTGTAAATTTTTCTTTTGCAACTAATTCACTTAAATTCGTTTCCTCTCCAGTAAAAAGTTCCGTACTTATTAAGTTAGGCATTTTCTTATTTACGATATGATCAGTGGTATACAAGTTTTGTTTTTTCATACCTAAATACAAAGCAAAAAAAACTAAAATTGTTATTAATAATATTAAAACTAAATTTAATTTTTTAAATTTCATTTTTTTATTAAAGCTAAACTACCTCCGAATGCTAACATGATAAGCGATATCCAAATCCAGATCATGAAGGGTTTTTGTTGATATCTTACGTTAAACACCTCTCCCTCCTTAAGCAAACTAAATACAATAAAGTTATCATTCAATAAATTTGTCTTAATATCTGCTTCACTAGTAGATATTACGGGTTGGTCGTATATTCTTATTTCTGGCTGAAAATTTATCGGTATCTTTCCCTCTTCAGTAATCTCAAAATGTCCTCTCAACAAATTATAGTTATCCTGTTTTTCAAAATTTATACTTTTAAATTCAATTTTTTTATTCATGAAAGTAAGATTATCACCTACTTTCATATTTGAATTAATCTCTTTTGAATAAATTCCATTAACCAAAATACTTATTATAAGTAAGCTAAATGCAAAATGAGAAATTTTTTGAGGGAACTGAATATTTTTTTTAACAAGATCACTCGCACTGCTATAAAATAAAAAAATTGAAGTTGAAATTAATATAGTTGAAAAAAGATATTTAACACCAGAATATTCAACTATTAGGTAAGATATGACTAATGATAAAATAAGTATTAAAATTTGATAGTAATTTATTTTTGTAAACTTATCCTTAATCCATTTTAATCTAGGACCAATAGACATGAAAATAAAAAAAGGTATCAAAAAAGGAACCATTAATTTATGATAAAATGGAGCGCCTACTGAGATTTTTTCATTACTAATCACCTCTAAAAAAATTGGATATAATGTTCCAATTAACACCACAGATAAGAAATACATCATAAACCAATTATTAATTAAAACTGCAGTTTCTTTACTGAGCCAAAAAAAATTATTTGATGGATTTGGATTTTTAATTTCAAATGAAAAGTAAATAATTATTGCTAATAAAATTAAAATAAATAAAAAAATTAGTATGAATAGTCCTCTAGAGGGATCATTAGCGAATGTGTGTATAGAGTTTAAAATCCCTGATCTCACTAGAAAGGTTCCGCTCATACTTAATGCAAAAGTTGCGATAGAAAGTATGACTGTCCAGTTTTTCAATGAATTCCTTTTTTCTAAAACTAAAACTGAGTGTAATAACGCTGTTAAACATAACCAAGGCATTAAAGAGACATTTTCTACAGGGTCCCAAAACCAAAATCCTCCCCAACCAAGTTCGTAATAAGCCCATATTGAACCTAGCATTATGCCGAGTGTTAGAAATATCCACGATGCAAATATCCATTTCTTTATATGTTTTGCCCAATCAGAATTAATACTTTTGTTCACAGTGGCAGCTAAAGATGAAGAAAATACTAATGAAGTACCAACGTATCCTAAATATAAAATAGGAGGATGAATGGCTAACGCAGGATCTTGTAAAATTGGGTTAAGTCCAAGACCCTCTGTTGGGGTTGGAAATAAATACTCAAAAGGATTTGAGGTAAAGATTATAAAAAGCAAAAATCCTAATATGATTACTTCTTGAAACACTATTGTTAATAATTTGTAACCATTTTCAGATTTTTTAGAATTTAGAATAAATAAAAATAAAAATAATATTAATACAAGCAACCAAAGTAACAAGCTTCCTTCGTGATTTCCCCAAACACCAGATATTTTATAAAATAATGGTTTAGAAGTATGAGAATTATTATAAACGGTTACATTGCTAAAGTCTGAAACTATAAAATTAAAAACTAGACAAAAAAAACTAAATAAAACTAGAAAAAGTTGTAAAAAGACTAAATTATAATAAATGCCATCAAATTTTGAATTTTTAGAAATGATTGCTCTTGTTGACTTTGTAATTATAAATAAAGAAAATAAAACACAAAATACCAAAGAATAATAACCTAGTTGGTTAATCATTAGTTATTTTCTAATGCCTTTTTAACTTCGGGAGGCATATAATTTTCATCATGCTTAGCTAAAATTTTTTTTGCAACAAAAAACTTTCTATCTTGAATAAAACCTTCAGCTACTACGCCTTTCTCCTCCTCAAAAAGATTGGGAACTATTCCAGAATAAGTTACTTTTATCTCATTTTTGAAATCGGTTATTACGAAACTGATTTCTTTAGCATTTACCTCTAATGAGTTTTTTTTAACCATACCTCCAACTCGAACTTTTTTATTTGTTAATTCAGATAAATTTTTAATTTCTGTTGGAGACTTAAAGTAGACTACATTCTCCTCTAATGATTTTAATATTAAAAATACAATTAATATTAATGAAACAAAAGCAAAAGATAAAAAAGTAATTCTCAGTTTTACTTTTTTACCAAACATATATTTTTAAAATTAAATTTTTGATATATTTGTAAAAGCCAATATTTCTTTATAGGTCTTCTGTTTTTTAACGCTCTCAGTTTTTTCTTCAGTTAAATCAAAGTATTTAGATTTAAATTTTTCCTGTTCTTTTTTTAATTGAATTTTTATTACATGATATAGAGCAAAAAAGCTTATTAAAGTAAAAATAAAAGATGACCATACGTATAAACCGTATCCATTCATTGTTATAATTTCAAATGTCATATTCTATCTAAACCTTTATTTTTTATTTTTATCAGTTCTGTATTATATTTCATCAAAAATATTAGAACGGAAAAAAGTACAAATGCCGCAGTCATTATAAATAATGGCAATAACATTGAGGAATGTATCGAAGATCCAGATAAAGTAATTGAAGCGGGTTGATGAAGCGTTGTCCACCACTCTACAGAAAATTTAATAATAGGTAAATTTATCAAACCCAAGATTGATATTGCAGAAGTAATTTTATTTACACTTTCTTTATTCTGAAAAACCCTCCAACTTAAAATGTATAGAATATAAAAAATGCACAGTACTAACATAGAAGTTATTCTTGCGTCCCACGCCCACCAGGTGCCCCAAGTAGGTCTGCCCCATATTGATCCTGTAACTAAAGCAATTATATTAAATATTAAACCAGATGGGGCTAAACTTTTTGCAATTGTTAAGAAATATTTATTTTTAAAAATTAAGTTACCTAGGGATAAAATTGCTATCACTGAAAATATACCAACTGATGTCCATGCAGATGGTACGTGAACATACATTATTCTAACGCTATCACTTTGTTTATAATCTGCAGGTGATAGCACTAGGGCTTCAACAATACCTATAGAAAAAACTATTATAAAAAGAAAAAAAACGTATTTTTGAGCCTTAAAGCTTAGATTATTGATTTTATAAAAAATATTCATTTAAAAGATACATAATCATTATGAAAATATTTTCTATATATAATTCTGACCAAGAACACAGAGGGAGATAAATAAGGAAGAAAGTTTGTATCCTTGGCCAGAATGATTAGATTATAATAGTTAGATATGTCTAAGTTTTGAGTTAAATGTGTTGAAAAATTGACCTATTTTAATTTGAGGGTTTAAAATAACTTGATCCTCTTTTACCTGAGAATATTTCATTAATTAAAGGATGCTTTATAGGCTCACCTGAGTTATCTACCAACAGATTTTGTTCTGAGACATAAGCCTCGTATGTGATTTCATCGTTTTCTGCTAGCAAATGATAAAATGGTTGATCCTTTCTTGGTCTTACATTTTTAGGTATAGATTGATACCACTCCTCTGAATTATTAAACTCAAAATCAACATCATATATTACGCCTCTGAAATCAAAATGTCTGTGTTTTACCACATCACCAATAGAAAATTTTGCTTTTTGAATAGTCACAATATTAGTATGGGGATTTGTTAAAAAAAATCAATAAAAAAAATATGATTGTTTTTTTAATCTGTTAATATGAAGTGTGAATAAATCTTTAATCAAATTTGTCACAGACTTTGGTCCGTTATTGGTTTTCTTTAGTATTTATTATAATAGCGGTAAAGATCTTAAAGTCGCCATACCACCATTTATAGTTGCAACATTGATAGCGGTTGTAATTATTTGGTTCTTAGAAAAAAAAATTCCAATGATTCCCCTTATCGGAGGAATATTAATTACTTTTTTTGGAGCATTAACAATTTATTTTGACAATCCTATATTTATTTATATTAAACCCACGGTAGTTAATATTTTATTTGGATTTGTATTAATATTTGGAAAATATTTTTCATCTGAACCACTTTTAAAAAAATTTTTAGGTAAATCTTTACCGCTTAAAGATGAAGGTTGGAAGATTTTAACAAATAGATGGATTTACTTCTTTTTTGGATTAGCTATTCTAAATGAAGCCGTATGGCGAACTCAATCAGAGGAATTTTGGGTTAATTTCAAAGTCTGGGGATTGTTACCTATAACTTTTGTATTTACAGCTTTTCAAATAGGTTTAATAAACAAGTATAAGATTGATGAAAACTAACTTAAAACTTATAGTCAATAATAATTTTGATTTAAATAGAAAAAAAAATTTTTTTGAAAAAAAAGAGCTAAAAATCATATTAAATCTTTATGCTAAAATGGTCTCGGAAGGATCTTGGAAAGACTATGGATTAACAATTTCTGCTAAGCAAGTTGGATTTAGTGTTTTTAAAAATACAGCAGAAAATGCTATGTACAAAATTTGCAAAAATTTTAAACCAAATAATAAAAATTTTAAATACTTAATAACAGATTCAAAAGGTGTTATTTATCGAAATTCAGACAATCTTGAGAACTTATTAAATAATACAAATTGGAAAAAACTTCAGAGATAATTATCTTCTTTGACCGAACAATCTTAGTAACATTATAAAGAGGTTTATAAAATCCAAGTATAATGTTAAAGCACCCATTATTGCTTTCTTACCCATCAACTCACCACTATCTGATGCTGCGTACATGTTTTTGATTTTTTGTGTATCATAAGCAGTTAAGCCAACAAAAATTAAAACGCCTAAAATTGAGATAACAAAATACATCATTGAGGATTTTAGAAAAATATTTACTAATGATGCAATTATAATTCCTATCAAACCCATCATTAAGAAAGATCCAAATTTTGTTAAATCTCTTTTAGTTGTATAACCATAAATACTCATTGCTCCAAAAGTTGCTGAAGTGATAAAGAATACTCTAGTTACACTTAATCCTGTGTAAACAAGTAATATCGAGGAAAGAGATAAACCCATTAAGCCGGCAAACACCCAGAAAGTTGTTTGAGCTTTTGATGCACTCATTTTATTCATCCCAAAGCTCATATAAAGTACAATACCTAATGGCGCCAACATTATAATCCATTTAAGACCCGATAGGTATATAGCGTTACCTATTTCTGTAAGACCAACTATTGAACCATCAGTACTAGTCACTACTGACATTTTAAATGTTAATAGCGCAACTATTCCTGTTAACAAAACTCCTGTCGACATATAATTATAGACTTTAAGCATGTAGGCTCTTAAGCCTTCGTCCATCACAACAGCTTTTTTTGCAGTTGTTGTTTTATTTAAAATATTATCTCTGTTAAATTCCATAAAATATATATAGTAATATTTTAATATATTTTCAAGCAGACAAACACTAACAAATGCTAATTAAAAAATTATGAATTACAAAAAATTAGGAAATACTGAACTAAATGTTAGCACAATTTGTCTCGGTACAATGACCTGGGGAGAGCAAAATAGCCAAGAAGATGCTTTTCAACAAATGAATTATGCCTTAGAAAACGGTGTTAATTTTTGGGATACTGCAGAGCTTTATTCCGTACCACCAAAAAAAAATACTTATGGATTAACAGAGGAAATTATAGGTAATTGGTTTTCTAAATCAAAAAAAAGAAATGAAGTTGTGCTTGCAACAAAAGTTGCTGGACCTTCGAGAGATTATCTTAGAAATGGCGAAAATAGTTTTGTTGGAAAAAATCTTGAAAGTGCTCTTAATAATAGTCTTAAAAGATTAAAAACAGAATATATAGATTTATATCAATTACATTGGCCTGAGAGGAACGTAAATAATTTTGGAAAACTTGGGTACATACATAAAGAAAGTGAATGGAGTCAATTTGAAGATGTGCTTAATCATTTGCAAAAATATATTGATGAGGGAAAAATTAGATATGTCGGTTTATCTAATGAGACACCTTGGGGAGTGATGAATTATATTCACTTATCAAAGGATAAAAATTTACCACGAATGATGTCTATTCAAAATCCTTATAGTTTACTTAATAGATCCTATGAGGTCGGGCTTGCTGAGGTATCGATTAGAGAACAAATTGGTTGTTTATCTTATTCTCCTTTAGCAAGTGGTTATTTAAGTGGTAAGTATAGAAATGGTGCGATGCCTAAAGGTTCAAGAATTGAGAGGGACTATGAATTTTGGGGAAGATATAGAAAACCACAATCTGAGAACGCAGTAGAGGAATATTATCAAATTAGTAAAAAATATAATTTAGATATGAGTCAAATGTCTATTAAATTTTGCGAGATTCAAGACTTTATGACAAGTGTAATAATTGGTGCGACTACTATGGATCAGTTGAAAACAAATATAGAAAGTGTAAAAGTAAATTTACATAAAGATGTAATAAATGAAATTAACTCAATTCAAAGAAAATATCCCAATCCATGTCCTTAATTAAAAAACTTATAATAAAATTATTTTTATCTTTCTTTATATGCTCTAGTTTAGTTAATGCCGAAGAAATTAAGAAGGTCGGTAAATATAAAGATTGGGAGGCAGTTGTATACCTGAATGGGGTTGAAAAAGTTTGTTTTGCACAATCTAAGCCTGTCTTGCAATCTCCAAAAAAAGTTGAGAGAGAAGCAAGACTTTTTGTAAGTTTTAGACCTAATGAAAAAATAGTTGACGAAGTAAGCACAACATCTGGCTACAATTATAACAATCAAAATACAGTTTCTGCAAAATCAGGAAAGACAAACTATAAATTTGATATCAAACAGGAGGGTTTTGCTTGGATTGCTGATAATAAAATCGAGAGAAAAATTATTAAAACTATGAAAAAAGCATCAAGAATTATGGTTACGGGTTATAATAAAGAAGGATCGCAAACTATTGACCATTATTCTTTAATGGGTTTTACAAAAGCTTATGGTGCTGCAAAAAAAAGTTGCACATAATTTTTGAATGAAATCAAAAAAAAAAATTGTTTTAGCCTACTCTGGTGGACTAGATACCTCCATTATACTTAAATGGCTTCAGGAAAATTATGATGCAGAAGTCATTGCATACACAGCTGATGTGGGTCAGGAAATGGATAAAAAGAAAATTATCAATAATGCAAAAAAACTTGGTGTAAAAAATATTATAATCAATGATTTAAAGGATGTTTTTGTAAAGGACTACGTTTATCCAATGATCAGAGGTCATGCTTTGTATGAAGGTACATATTTACTTGGCACATCTATTGCAAGACCTTTAATTGCTAAAGATCAAGTCAGAATTGCAAAGAAATTTAAAGCATTTGCCGTTTCACATGGCTCAACGGGAAAAGGAAATGATCAGGTAAGATTTGAGCTAGGTTATTATTATTTTGCGCCAAAAATAAAGGTGATTGCCCCTTGGCGTATTTGGACAATGAATTCAAGATCTGATTTGATTAAGTACGCAAAAAAAAACAAAATACCTATCCCTAAAGATAAGAAAGGTGCACCACCCTTTTCTGTTGACGATAATTTATTTCATACCTCTACAGAAGGAAAGGCATTAGAAAATCCAAAAAACTTTGCCCCAGAGTTTATATATCAAAGAACAATATCTCCAGAGAAAGCTCCAAATAAGTCAAGTTTTGTGACCATCAATTTTAAAAATGGAGATCCTTATGGAATTAATGGAAAAAAAACTTCTCCTGCTAAACTTTTAGAAAAACTTAATCAGTTAGCTGGTAAAAATGGAATTGGAAGAGTTGATCTAGTTGAAAATAGATTTATAGGAATAAAGTCTAGAGGCGTTTATGAAACTCCTGGTGGAACATTATTACTTCATGCTCATAGAGCAATAGAGTCCGTCACTCTTGATAAAAAGACTATGCATAAAAAAGATGAGGTTATGCCAAGATATGCAGAATTAATTTATAATGGATATTGGTTTTCAAAAGAAAGATTTAAGTTACAAAGAGTTATTGATGATAAAAGAAATAAAGTGAATGGTTCAGTAAAATTAAAACTCTATAAAGGAAATATAACAATTCACTCAAGACAAACTAAAAGCAAAGCTTATTCAATGAAAAAAGTTTCGTTTGAGGAAAATAAAACATTTAATAAATCAAACGTTGAGAGATTTATTAATTTTCACAAAAAAAAGCTAAAATAAATAATTATGAATTTTGAGACAACTAGGGCGAAAGCCATTGAAAAGTTAGATAGATTTGTTGAAAGAAACTTATCAGACTATTCAAAATTGAGGAATTTTGATTTTGGACCTGATAAACGTAGTAATGTTTCTTGTCTGTCCCCATATATAACTCATGGGGTTCTAAACGAAGTTGAAATTATTAAAAAATCACTAGCAAAATATTCCTTTAATAAAAATGAAAAATTTATTCAAGAAGTACTTTGGAGAACTTATTGGAAAGGATGGTTAGAGTTGAGACCCTCCGTTTGGAGTGATTATATAATTAGCTTAAACAGCATAAGAGAAAAATATAAAGAGAATATCAATTACCTAAGAGCTATAGAAGGAAAAACTAATATTGAATGTTTTGATGAGTGGGTGAAAGAATTAAAAACACACAATTACTTACACAATCATACGAGAATGTGGTTTGCTAGTATATGGATTTTCACACTTGATTTACCTTGGCAATTAGGAGCAGAATTTTTTTTAAAGCATCTTTATGATGGAGATGCAGCTTCAAACACATTGGGTTGGAGATGGGTTGCTGGTATTCAAACACAAGGTAAACATTACTTAGCATCAGAATGGAACATAAAAAAATTTACTAATAATAGGTTTCAAAATATAAAATTAAATGAAAATGCACCTCCCAAAATGGCCGATAAAACTTATTCAATTATTAAGAATGATTTTATTAATCCAACAATAAATGAAGATAAAACTCTTATTATTTTTGAAAATAGTTTGTCATTTGAAATTTCAAATTTAAAAGAATTTAAATTTAATAAAATAATTTTAGTAGTTAACTCAAATGAATTTAGACAAGTCAAACTAAGTGATAATGTTATAAAATTTAAATCTGAATTAATTAATGACCAACTTGAAAGAATTGAGAGTTTGTCAATTAATTGCGAAATTGTTTCAGTTGATAAATTAAAAGAAATTAAAAGCGATTTTTATATTCTTTATCCATCTGTTGGAGAAAATTTGGATTTTGTTATGTCTAACTTAAGTAATTATAAATTTATTTATAGAGAATTAGATCAATTTTCTTGGCAATTTTGTAACAAAGGTTTTTTTAATTTTAAAACTTATATACCTAAGATAATTGCTAAGTTTACCTAGCAAGTTTTATAAATATATCTCCCATTCCAGCTTGTAATTTTTCTAAAGGAGTGTTGTTTCTGATATCACAGTATTCTCCAGTGACAGGATGAGCTTTCACAATTTTTATGTCATTATCATTACATGGTTTTGTATTATGAAACAAACCAATGACCATTCGTCCATCTAGATTATAAACTTGGTCTTTTGAAATATTACTACCATCACAGAAATATTTTTTTGTTACCCTTTCAGGAAAATCTTTTTTTGTACAAGGATTATTAATTGTAAGAACATAAAATTCTTTTAATCCATCTTTAAACTTATGCTTCATTTTTTGAACCGTCGTATATTTCATCAAATCACATGAACAGGGAACACAACATCTATAATAATTTCCACAAATTTGTTTTCCAGTTTTTTCCTCACTTATATTTACAAACTCAGCAGTGCTATTAGGATCAATTAGTGATCCAGATACAGCACAGTATAATTTGTTGTATTCAACAAAATCATTATAAGTAATATCTTTATCAATTATATACTTAAAAAATTTTGGACCTGCAGCGTTTCTATTATTGTCTGGAAAGATCCTAGACCAATCTGTAACTAAATCTTTATAATAATTTTTTTCAGCAGAAATAGAAATGTTTGAAAAAGTTAGAGTTAATAAAAAAATTGGAATCAATTTTAAAAAATTTAACAAGAGTTTCATTTGATTTAATTTGGGTTTTTAAAAACCCATTTTTGACCAGTTAAATCTTTCTTGGTCCTCTTTTTCGAACTTATTTAACTCTGCTTTTGAGGGTTTTCTAAAAATAAAAATACCTAGTGCAGCGATAAATAATGCAATTAGTGATACAGAACAAAAAGTCATAAGGTCTAATACATGAAATATTGATATTTTGTAGTAATTTTATTCTAACTTTTGTCGCAGTTAAATAGGCTTTTAAATTATTAATTTATTGTTATTTAAAGTCCATGAATAAATTCAATCTAATCTTAAGCGTACTAATTATGACGTTTGTCCCATCTATTACATTTGGAAATGTAATTGAAAAGCTTAATGAAGCAGGTAAATTTAATAAATTAAATGAAACTCTTGCTAAATCTGGTTTAAATGAAAATCTAAAAGGGGCTGGACCTTTCACTGTGTTTGCACCATTAGATGATGCGTTTGCTGCGATAAGTGCGAAAACATATTACGGTCTATTAAGAGAAGAAAATAAAGATAAGTTAGTAAATATATTAGGTCGACACGTTTTTTCAAAAAAAATTACTTCTTCCGAAATAGATGGTGAAGTTAAACTTAAGGCTATTAACGGTGAAGAAATTACGATTAAAAAAGTAAATGGTATAGTTTATATTAATGAGGCAGAAGTTGTAACAGCTGATGTCGAAGTTTCAAACGGTGTAATACATTATATAAATAGAGTTCTTCAACCTTTAAAATAATTATTTTTGTCTTAAAGTAATTGTTTGGTTTAAATCTTTAACTGAAATTGTTTTAGTTTTTCCGTTTGTCCATTTAATTTGAATTCTAATATTTTTTTCATTTTTTCTAATTCCATAATGAGCAACTGGTTCCATCTGACACAAATATCCAGATCCAGCATCAATCGTTTTGGAATGTTTTCTTAAATTCGAAATAAGAGTTACAGTTGCGCCCCTTGCTGGTGCTCCATATTTATTCAAAGGTTTTACTCTAAGATATTTATGGTTAGGGTCCACTTTTGCTTTATAAAGGGATAATGGTTGATCTCTGCTTTCACCATGAGAAACCAATAATTCCAATATACCGTCATTGTCTATATCTGCTACAGCGGCTCCAGTTCCGTAACCATCTGGTTCTAAACCAATATCTAATGGTAATTGTTCTAAAACTCCATTATCCAATATTTTGAAAAGTTTATTTGGTTCACCTATGTTATTCATAAAAACTTCATCATATCCATCATTATCTAAATCAGCTGAAATAATCGTTCTAATTCTTGTTGGCACATCAAATGTTGGTTTTGCAATATCCTCAAAAATTTTATCTTTTAATACATAAGCTCTATGAAATCCTCCCCAGTTACCGTTCAAAATATCTAATCTCCCTCTATAATATATGTCTGATAAAGCTGTACCTCTACCATTTTGAAGAACATCCTCTACTCTATACTCGTATGCAACGTCTAAAAATTTACCATTATTATTTTTATAAAGAAAATTAGCACCTCTCTCATTGGCAGCAAAAATATCCATTTTATTTGAAATAATATGACCTGCTACAACTGCTCGACCTCCTGTTACTTTTGCTAAATTTAATTGAACTGACTTATCAACTATTACGTCGTCACTATATTCATAAAATCTAGTTGGTCCCCCATAATTAGCAACATAAACGCCGTATGTTCCATCACCTTTTCTATCTA